>ERZ1026888.296-NODE-296-length-29186-cov-19.594487_pt1 | contig 29186 bp, 18 predicted proteins | sample MGYA00380174_ERZ1026888 | MGnify/ENA primary metagenome ERZ1026888 (study PRJEB33269, sample SAMEA4719810) | human gut metagenome | biome: human-associated habitat; feature: organic feature; material: feces | place: Cameroon | collected 2013-10 ...
AATAGTTGTTATAGAGTTTGGCAATGTCAAATTTCCATTGAATCCAGAACATCCATAGAAAGCCGATTCTCCAATAGTTGTTATAGAGTTTGGCAATGTCAAATTTCCATTGAATCCATAACATCCAGAGAAAGCCGAATTTCCAATAGTTGTTAGTGAATTGGGTAATGTCAAATCTCCCGTAAATCCAGAACATTGTTCAAAGGCATATTCTCCTATCACTTTCAGGTTATTTGATAATGTAAGAGTACCATTGAATCCTTTGCAATTGTAAAAAGCATTATCGCCAATCTTTGTTACCGAATTAGGTATGACAAGATTTCCTGAAAGACTGGTACAACCCCAAAAAGTCCATTCAGGGATTACATTCAGAGACATTGTCTCTGGAAACTCAATTTTTGTAAATCCTGAACAACTATAGAAAGCATATTTCCCTATTGTTTTTAGGTTGCTTGACAGTTTTAGAGTGCCTTTGAATCCTGGGCAACTGTGAAAAGCATACTCGCCAATCTCTGTTACTCCATCAGGTATGACCAGGTCTCCTGAAAGACCGGAACAACCCCGAAAAGCCTGATAAGGGATTGCACTCAGAGCTTTTGGCAACTCAAGATTTGTAAAACTATTACAAAATATGAACGCCGACCTTCCGATAGTTGTTACTGAGTTGGGTAATGTCAAAGATCCCGTAAATCCCGAACATTCGTAGAAAGCGTTGTCCCCTATCGTTTTTAGGTTGCTTGACAGCGTTAGAGTGCCATTGAATCCTGTGCATTTGTAAAAAGCATTATTGCCAATCTCTGTTACCGAATTTGGAATTACAAGATTTCCAGTAAGACCAGTACAGAGATTGAATGCATAATCCTGGATTGATGTCACAGTATTTGGTATGCGAAGTTCGCCTACCAATTTTGTTGTTTTAAATGCATACTGGGGAATTCGCGTAATCGGAGCGTCAAACTCTATCACGCACTCACCATCAACAACTTCATGCGACACAACATTGGCACCAAAATCTCTGCGTGATATATCCACCTTATTGCCGTCGGATGTATGATAACGGAAGAAACTATGCCCACACATTTGGCAGATGTCATCAACGTTTGGCTTATGTCCAGTGGCAGCAAGTGAAGTGGTAAGACCGCAAACAGTCTCTTCCCCCTCACATACATTGGGGAGGAATGTCATAATGTAACCTTTCGAGCAGCTGTACTGCTTCTTCTCTATGCTGAGTGAGTGCTCATTGGCAGCCACTTCGCCCACCTTGACATTATTGTCGCCTTCGTGCTTGTATACAATCCACTTGCCGAGGGTAGACGCTTCATTGTTGTAGCCCTCCTGCTCCCACGAGAACACCATGTTGCCGCCAGAAGGCTGTGCCGACAGATTGACAGGACGAACGAAGCCGTTGATGGTGTTGTCGAGAGCCACGTTCTTTTCTACTACAGAACCGCTGCCCTGGTCTTGCCATTTGCCCTTCACCGTAATCTTATGGCCATAATAGGTGAATGACTTGTTGAAGGAGAGCTTAAGGTCGACGGTCCACCATGAATTATCTGTCGTGTTGCTGTTGTATGGGCATGTCTGTACACTCTTAAGATCTTGGAATTGTGCCGTCCCTACGTTTGTGCCATCAAGATTAATATCCGAAGACTTGCAGACAGCACCAGATTTGTCATTAAGCATATTGTAGCTTGAACCAGATATTAAACTCCACATGCTGTTAAGCTTGCCTACCTCTTTGTCGTCAATGTAGAGAGAAACATCGCCAGTAAAGCGGGCGTTGTATTTTTTTGTGTTCGGAACCGCATATTTCCAGTTGAACATCCATAACCTAAGCGTGACCTCCGTGCCACTGCTTGTATAGGACGTTTTGTTGATTTTGACAACTGGGTTGCGTTCTTCGGCTGACGCATTGCCCGCAACCATGCACATAAATAACGACAGAAGCATGTATACAAACGCTCTGCCAATGTGTTTAGGAAAGTTTTGTTTCATTGTGAAATTATTTATTGTTTTATTATTTTGTTGCTAAGTCGGCCGCGAATTTACAACAAAAAAACAAGGAAACCAAAAAAAATGAGGCGTAAAAAGGGGTAAAGAGATGAAAAAACAGGGGTAAAAAGGGGTAAAATGAGTTTTGAATTTTGAGTTTTGAGTTTTGAGTTGTCGGCAAAGCCGATTTTGAGTTTTGAATTTTGAGTTTTGAATTATTAAATCACAATTCAAAATTGAATAATTCAAAATCGCCAACGGCGACAATTCAAAATTCAAAATTCAAAACTCAAAATCGCCAAAGGCGACAACTCAAAATTCAAAACTCAAAACTCAAAATTCTCTCTATTTCTTCATCAGCGACACAGCGAAGCCTCCTCCGCGTGCCTCCTTAACCTTCAGCACATCACCCTTCTTCACAGTGCGGTGCAGGATGGTGTAGGCCTTGGGGTTGTGCTCGTAGTCGGCATCCTTGCCGTCCTGATAGATGGTGCATTCGTATTTGGCGTTCTTGTCGAGGAAGTCGAGCTTCACGGTAGTCTGTCGAGCCTCGTTGGTCTTGCCGCCCACGAACCAGTTGTCGGTGCCCTTCGCCTTGCGTGCCACGGTGATATACTGTGCCGGCTCAGCCTCAAGATACTTGGAGTCGTCCCAGTCGCAAGCCACGTCGCGTATGAACTGGAAGGCGTCGTCGTACTTCTCGTAGTGCTCTGGCAGGTCGGCAGCCATCTGCAGCGGCGAGTACATCACGAGGTAGAGCGAGAGCTGACCGCAGAGTGTGCTATGCACATACGACGGGTTGTCGCTCCATTCAGAGAGCTTAGTCTCGAAGATGCCCGGAGTGTAGTCCATCGGACCGCCCTGCAAGCGTGTGAACGGCAGCATCACTGTGTGGTAGGGCACAGAGCCACCGAATGCCTCGTATTCCGTGCCGCGTGCCGACTCGTTGCCCACGAGGTTAGGCCATGTGCGGCAGATGCCGGTGGGGCGGGTAGCCTCATGCGCGTTCACCATGATGTGGTGCTTGGCCGCCTGTTCAACCACGCGCTGGTAGTGGTTGTTCATGAGCTGCGAGTAGTGGTATTCGCCGCGCGGGATGATGTCGCCCACGTATCCCGTCTTCACAGCGTCGTAGCCATACTTGTTCATGAGGTTGAAGGCATCCTCCAAGTGGCGCTCGTAGTTGAGTGCTGCTGAAGAAGTCTCGTGGTGCATCATCAGCTTCACGCCCTTAGAGTGGGCATATTCGTTGAGATACTTGATGTCGAAGTCGGGGTAGGGAGTCACGAAGTCGAACACGTCGAGCTTCTGATGGCCGAACCAGTCCTCCCAGCCTTCGTTCCAACCCTCCACAAGCACCTCCTGCAGTCCGTTCTTGGCAGCGAAGTCGATGTAGCGTTTCACCTCGGCGGTAGTGGCGCCGTGGGTGCCGTTGGGCTTGCACTTGGAGTAGTCGGTAGAGCCGAGTCGCACGGATGGAAGGTCGTTGGTGTAAGCCCATGTCTTGGTGCCAACAATCATGTTCCACCACACACCGCAGTATTTTGTTGGGTGAATCCACGACGTGTCCTCAATCTTGCACGGCTCGTTGAGGTTGAGCGTAAGCTTCTGCGAGAGCATGTCGCGAGCGTCGTCGCTCACGAGAATGGTGCGCCACGGAGTGTTGAACGGAGTCTGGATGAATCCCTTGCGACCCACAGCGTCGGGAGTGAGCCACGACTCGAAGGTCAGGGTCTTCTCGTCGAGGTTGAGGTGCATGGTTGGGTAGTCGAGGCAGGCAGCCTCATGGATGTTGATGTAGAGTCCGTCCTTGGTCTTGAGCTGCAAAGAGGTCTGCACACCGGTGTCGGAGAACACGGTTGTCGACGAGTTGGCCTTGTAAGCCTCGCGGTTCTTCTGGATAACGGGGCGTATGCCAGTGAGCGGAGTTATCTGATACTCATATTCCTGGGTGTCGTAGTCGCCCGGAATCCAATAGGCGGTGTGGTCGCCAGTCATGGCAAACTGGGTGTGCTCCTCCTTGATGACGAAATAGTTGAGGTCCTGCTGCTGCGGGAACTCATAGCGCAATCCCATGCCATAGTTGTAGACGCGGAATCGGATTTTGATGTCGCGGTTGCTTGCAGGCTGGTTGAGGCTCACCTCCATCTCGTTGTAGTTGTTGCGTATGGTCTTGGTCTCGCCCCACACGGGAGTCCATGTCTCGTCGAAGGAGGAAGTCTTCGAGTCGGTCTCCTTGAAACCGTCCATGAGGTCGGTCTCCTTCATGCCCTTGGATGCGTGCTTGTCCTTGGCAAGCTCCAGTCCGAGGTGTGAGGGGTTAACAACTTTCTTGCCCTTGTAAGTCATTTCATACGTGGGGCGTCCGTTCTCTGTAAGGGAGAAAGTAAGGCTGACGTTGCCGTCGGGCGACTTGACAGTCTGTGCCGATGCGAAGGCTGGAAGGAGCGCAAGCATGGCTGCGATACTCTTGATATACATAATGTGAATGGTTGATTTATAATATTAAATGGAAGATTCTATCTATTTAGGCTTTTTATTTTCCGCTGCGAAATTACAAATAAAAGCCAAACCGCCCTAAGTATACCTTGATTTAATTATAAATGTCCTCGTGCAAACGTTTGTACATGAAAGGGGATTTAACAAAAACAATTAAAACACCCGATTGTTGGCAAAGCAGCACTTTGCCAACAATCGGGCGATAAACAGAAAAAACATTGGTTCTTCCGATATCTGGAGTGATGCAAACAAGAATTCATATAGCCTGTCTAATAATAAACCTCCCACGGATTGCACAAATATCACGGAAGTGGACATAGTTTCAGTATAAAGACAAGATTTCACGGATTTTCGTCAGGCTTTGCCGACGTTATTCCACGGATTGAATGAGGAATGTGGAATGTTGAGTGTTGTAATCGGCATCGCCGACCATTCCACACTCAACACTCCACATTCAACATTCAAATCCGTGCTATTCGCCGGCGAAGCCTGAGCGCTCATCTGTGAAATCATCATACGACCAGAATGTTATGTTAACAACTCTGTGATATCTCTGATATCCGTGGGAGATATTAATTAAATGGATATTCCGCTATTTACATCACTCCAAATACCGTAGACCAAATAAAAAAGTGTAATTTATATGCTGTTAACTTTTGTCAATATGCAATTAATTGCTACCTTTGTCCGTCGGATAGCAATTTGCAACTAAAAATCACAGATTACACAACTAAACTCATAAAAAAACCATAATATATGATGAAGAATAACAGATTTAGGGCAATACTCATGGCAGTATTGATGCTCGGTTTTGTAGCCAACGCATTCGCCGACGACACCGCCGCACGACTCGTTTACTCCCTCGACCGAGGCTTCGGCATCACAGGAAGCCGAGGCAATGTGGGCACTCCGCTCAAACAAGACTATGATGTGGCAATCCGCATCAACGACAAGCACTTCGTGGGCATGACCATCGCCGCCGTGCGTGTGCCTATCGACACGATGAGGAATCTGTCGGGACTGAAGGTGTGGCTCTCGAAGGAGCTGACGCTTGAGGTGGTGGACGGCAAGAAGGTGAACAAGCCTGACATCCTATCGCAGGATGTGGAGATGGGACAAGGATGGGTAGAGGTGGCACTTGACAAGCCATACACCATCACCGACGAGGGCGTGTACGTGGGCTACTCGTTCAAGATGGACGAGATGGACAATTCCAACAAGCGTCCGGTGCGCATCACCACAGAGCTGCATGAGGGCGGACTCTTCATGCACACATCGCGCAGCTACCGCAGTTGGACCGACGTGAGCGACCAGTGCAGCTCCACCATGCAGGTGCTCCTCGACGGTGCGCCCAAGTATGCCGCCTCGGTGCTTGCCGGCACAACATCCTATTTCGGCGCAACGGGCATCGAGAACCCTTTGACATTCTATGTGGAGAACCACGGAGCCGCTGGCGTGAAGTCGATTGACTACTCGTTCGAATACAACGGCAACACCTACACAGGACAACAGAAATTCAGAAAGGCCCTGTCGTCGGTATATGGCGTGCAGACCTCCTTCGAGATAGACCTGCCCGTTGTCGACAAGAAGGACTACTATCCCGTGGAACTGAAGATAACCAAGGTGAACGGCAACGACAATGAGGATGCCGAGAGCCAGCTCACGCAGCAGGTGTGCATCTTCGACAAGCTGCCCAAGCACCGCGCCCTGCTCGAGGAATACACAGGCACATGGTGTGGCTACTGTCCGCGCGGCTACGTGGGCTTGGCTGCCATGAACCGACTCTATCCCGACGATTTCATTGCTCTGTCGTATCACAACTCCGAGTCGGAGAGAAAGCCCGACCCAATGGAGGTGATGCCCGGCTCTGACTATCCAAGCAATATCTCCGGTTTCCCATCGGCTTGGCTCGACCGCGCATACGAGGTGGATGCCTACGGCGGATTCAACGCCTCGTCTACCGAACTTGGCATCGACGACGCATGGAAGGCTGTGTGTGGACTGCTTGCCGAGGCCAACATCGACGTGAAGGCAGAGCTTAACGCCGACAAGACAGCCGTTGAGGCTAAGGCAAACGTAAGCTTCCCGCTCGAAATCAACAACGCGCGCTATGGCGTGGAGTTTGTGCTTGTGGCAGACGGACTGACTGGCACTGCCGACGGATGGACCCAGAAGAACTACTATGCCAAGGGCAAGAACGGCACCGACTTCTCGGAGCCTGAGTTTGAGCAGTTCGTCAAAGGCGATGGCTATGTGAGCGGACTCGTGTTCGACGACGTGGCTGTTGCCACAACACGCCTTACGGGCGAAAACCAGTATCTGCCGGAGGCTATCGAGGAGGACAAGGTGTATGAACTGCCTGCCACATTCCAGCTCGCAAAGGTGAAGAACACGTCGGGCGAGAACATCGTGCAGAACGCCGACAACCTGCGCGTGGTGGCTGTGCTCATCGACTACAACGACGGCACTGTGGTGAATGCAGCCAAGACATTGCGACTGGGCGAGGCTACTGGCATCAAGGGCGTGAACGCCGACGAGGACAGCAAACCAGTGGAAATCTACGACCTCTCGGGACGCCGACTCAACTCGATGCAGCAGGGACTCAACATCGTGAAGACTGCCGACGGACGTACGTCGAAGATTATCGTTAAGTAAGAATATTAATCATTTAAAATTACCGCTTATGAAGACACTATTACTCGCAGCTGCCACATTGGCATCGGCTGCATCATTCGCGCAGACAACTGCCCCTTCCCTCCATCAGCCGAAGAAGGCTCAGGTAGCAATCGCCAAAACTCCAGCTCCCGCCTCTTTCCTTAAGGCGGCAAGCAAGGCTCCGGAGATGATCACCGAACAGCCCCAGGGCAAGCTCTACAAGGACATGTATGGCTATTCAGAAGGCTTCATCTCGCAGTGGGGCATGATTTACGAGGACGTGAAGGACGGTGTTGCCCGCGACTTCGTGGTGGGCGACGACGGAAGCTACTACATGAAGAGTCCTATCAGCTCGCAGCCCACCGACTCGTGGATTAAGGGCGACAAGGCTGAGGGCGACACCATTGTGTTCAAGCTGCCACAGCAGATATATACTCTCGATTATGGCGACGGCAACCCTATAAAATATTATGCGAGCCGCATGGTTTATCAGCAGATAGACGGCGAGAACCAGTATGTGCTCGACGAGAAGTCGCAGGACATCAAGTTCGTGTGGCGCAACGACTCGCTCATCAAGTGCGAGAACGATGTGCTGCTCGGTATGTCGAGCGAGGCAGGCAGCTGGAACGGACTTGGCGACCTCGTGAGCGTTACTACCATCTGTCCGTTTGTCAACGAGGCTCCTAAGGATATGTCGAAGGTGTCGAAGTATATCTTCAGCTTCCATCCGAGCGAGCGCACAACCACACAGCGCATCTCGCAGGTGGTGATCGAGGGCGACGACTTCTATGCCGACAACATCGACGCCAACATACCTGAGGCTTGGATTCACGGCAAGATAAAGGACGGCAAGGTAGTGTTCAGCGGAGCGCAGTTCCTCGGACTCGACAAGAACGTGTCGCAATACCGCTTCAACTTCCCTGCCAACGTCTACTACGACGAGGAGACCTACATGACGGAGTATAAGACTCTCGACGATGTGTCGTTCGACTACGATGCTGCCACGGGCAACCTCTCCAACTGCAAGTATGGCTTCATGTCGAACTATGGCTACCGCCTTATCGCTCTGAACATGCAGGTGATGATGCAGCCTACATTTGAGGTGTGGGACGGCATCGTGGCTCGCCCGCAGAACCCGAATGTGATGCAGTACGTTCCGGCAGAGACATCAAGCGGATGGGTTGTTTTCGACTTGCCGCGCAATAATGTGGAGAACAGCTTCATGGACCAGAGCAACGTCTACTACAACATCTACTTCGACGACGAGCTTGCCACATTCTATCCCGACCAGTATCTTGGAATAGAGGAGGAGATGACCGACGTGCCAGTTGACTTCAACGACACCCAGCATTACGACTTCCAGTCGTTCGGCTCACAGCACCGCGTGGTTATCTACGACTCAGGCATCGCCCGTGTTGGCGTGAGAGCCGTGTATGTCAACGGCGACGAGCGTCTCTACAGCGACATCGTATACAGCGACGGTTCGGTAGTGACTGGCATCAAGAATGCTTCTGCAGATGCCAAGACAATGAGCGTGACCTACTACGACCTCGGCGGACGCAAGGTGCAGAATCCTAAGCACGGTGTGTTCATCAAGAAGACTGTCATGAGCGACGGTAAGGTGAAGACGGGAAAAATGGTAGTGGAATAGGATAAAATAAAAAAGAAGCCCCACCTCAACCCCTCCCCCTCCTTGCGGGGGTGGGGCTTTCTTTTTTGTTCTTTTATTTGTCAGCCTAATATTTATTTAGTATTTTTGTATCGGCTTAAGCCAACTGATGTAATTATCTTTATAATTGCTAACCCCAACCTCTTGGAAAATAGCACCAAACATCCAAGAAAACAGCCCCTAAGGAATATACCCCATAATATTCCTCGCAGATTAATTTTTTAAACTAAATAATATTATGATTAAAAATTACTTTATTTCAGCACTTCTGTTCTGTGGCGTTTCGCTCATGGCAAATGCACAGGACACTAAGGTGAATGTGCTCTACCTTGACGGTACGCCCCATGTGGTGCAGATGTCGCAGGTGGCTAAACTTAAGGTGTCGGGCGACGAGGTGTCGCTTTTGGCTCACGACGGTTCGGCTGTTGCAACGCACAAGATTGCCGACATCGACAAGATTGAGCTTACGTCAATCGCTACATCCGTGGCCTCGCTCAACAAGAAGCAGGCTATCACCATCCGCTACAATGGCTCTACCATTACAGCCGAGGGCATTGCCGACGGCAAGACTCTCGACGTGTATGCTGCCGACGGAGCAGCCGTAGCCAAGGCTGTGGCTCGTGGCGGCAAGGCCACTATCGACGTGTCGGCTCTCGCAGCCGGAGTATACGTGGTTAAGGCCGAGGGACAGTCGCTCAAGATGATGAAGCGATAAGGCCCTGACACGAAGGCATAGTGTGTACAAAGAAAAATATCGTTTATTACGTACAAGACTGAAAAAACAATGACAAAGAAAATATTATTCCTTTTCGCCATGATCTTAGGCTTCGCAATGCAGACTATGGCGGCAAAGGCGGCAGCACCCGACAGCGTGTTTGTCGTGAAGAACGGACGTATCGTGTCGGCCTATGAGGTGGGCAAGGATGTAGACAATATCACATTCGCCAAGAAGGCGGTGCTCGAGGGCAACTCATTGGTAGTGGGCGACGAGGTGGTAAATCTCAAGTCGGCTCTTGTAACCTATCAGGGCGCGTATATGTATGTGTACCTCTCGGTGAAGGAGTCGGTAAGCTCTGTGGCTGATGTGGCTACCGACAAGTATGTGCAGATCGTGATGACTCCGAGCCTGCTCGACGAGAACATCAACTTCGACACATTCGCCGACGATTTCGACGAGGAAGAGGACTTCTTCCAGATGATGTACATGGACCCCGTGAAGTATGAGGAGGACGACAACTACGAGCCTATTGTATTCTCGTTCGACGAGTGGAGCGACTACTTCAGCGGTGGCTCTCTCTATGTGAACATGGAGGACGACAACCTGAAGGTGAACTTCGACTGCAAGCCTCTTGAGAACGGCGAGGCTTTCGCCGGACAGTATGAGGGCGAGTATGTTGAGGTGGCTCAGAACCCCTACTTCTTCAATGTCGACGGCAAGACTATGGAGCTGCGCTCTGTATTCCAGGAGAAGGTGGCAGACGGCATCGCCTTCTATCTCACTCCGGGCAACATCGACAATGCCACCGACCTTGTGAACACATATTACTATGCACGCCTCTTCGTGCCTACAAAGGAGATGGACGGCACCGACATCGACATCAACGGCAACCGCGAGTATGAGCTTACTTTCTACGACAACGTGAGCGACATCAACAACCCGCAGCAGATTTCTCTCAGCAACGGTAAGACAGGCAATGCTACTGGCTACGTGAGTGTGCTCGACCGTGGCGACGGAAGCTACACCCTCACCATCGACGTTGAGAACATGGGCAATGAGGGCAACCGCAGCTTCCAGGCTTTCTATCGTGGCACTCCTGCCGTATACGACCTCACATTGCCAAGCGAGTATACCGTGGCTGGCAGCGAGCCCGTCACACTTAAGTCGTGTGTGGTAGTGGTTGACAGCAGCGACGAAGACCGCGACATGTACACCGTTTACCTCTCAAGCAAGGAGGGCGTGACAACTGTTGAGGGAATGGCCGACGCCGACATCGTGCTCACCGTGCCCGGTGATTTCATCAACGACGACATGACCCACGGATTCTCTGGCACCGACATCAACGCCATGCTCTCTGTCGCATACGGCGGTGATACATATTGCCAGGCTACAACAAGCGACCCTGTCACATCTATAGCAGTAGGCGGTAACATCAAGGCTACACTCAACGCCGGAAAGGGCAACTTCGACTTCATGGTGTTCGGAGCAAGCAAGTTCGGAGGCAACATTAAGGGACACTATGAGGGTGAGGTCACAAAACTTACAAAGTAAAGGAGATAAAAGACAATGAAAAAGACAATATTTTCAGCTATCATACTCGCTGCCGCCTCTTTCGCGTGCAACGCACAGGCGCAGCAGAAGGTAATGCTCAACAAGGGCGATCAGACTGTTGAGACTGTGAAGCTCGGCGCCGACGATTATATCGCTTTCGGACGCCCCGAGGGAGTGCCCGTACAGAAGGACGTGGAGGTTGTGTCTACTGAGGCGGGCAAGAACTACGTGTCGTACAAGGTGGAGACCAAGGTGGCAGACAAACTGTACAGCCACGTGCTGCTCAAGAAGTCGTATGTGGAGTTGCTCTCTATGCAGATGAACAACTACTTCGACGAGAACGACAAGGCGGCTCTCAACAATATCTTCCGCACTCTGATCCTTGCAGGATATGGCGAGGTGTCGATGGGCACCCAGTCGTTCACCATCAAGGACGGCGAGAAGGATTCTTCGGGCGGAATCAACTTCATCCCAGGCGGACAGGAGTATTACCTCGTCACCGCAGGCATCACTATGAATGGCGACGAGCCTTCGCTCGACAACGACATCAACTACGTGATGGTGCGCACAAAGGACCCCGGCGTGAGCAGCGAGACTCTTACTGTGGAGTACAAGGGCGTGAACGACAATGGCAATGCTTGGTTTGACGTGCAGTCGGGCGAGGGCATCGGCTCGTTGTATTTCGTGTTCGGCACATCTGCCTCTATCGACGAGTTCATCAACACCTACAGCTACGACTACCTCATGTTCACACAGGCTAACCAGTTCACACGCGAGCAGTGGAACACTCTCACCGATGATGAGCATGTATGGAATGTGGGCAAAGAAGCCGACTATAACTTCTATGCTCTCGGCATCGACGGCAACGGCGACTGGGTGAAGGCCGAAATCAAGAATCTCCACCTCAAGCCGTCGGTAAGCAACGATTGCCCAGTGGTGGACATCACCAACAAGATGTGTGTGGATGGTGAGCTTGCCATCCAGTATAGCATCAAGTCGAAGGCCAAGGAGATTAAGTCTGCCAAGATGCTGCTGATGAAGTCGGACAAGTGGGACGACGCGCTCAACGAACTCATGAAGATAAAGGAGGGCGACGACTACAAGTACAACCAGCCTTCGGAGGCATGGGCCGACTATATGGCAACTGCCGACCAGGCTGTCGACGTGACCGACGCTGTGAAGGCTCTTGGCAACACCCTCAACTACAAGAAGACCTTCACCGACGACGAGCGCGGATGGTATGTGGCTGTGCTTGCCGTGACCGATGAGTTCGGCACAACAGTAACACGCGCCACTTTCCACTCACACCTCGGCGAGGAAGAGAACTGGGACGTCCTCTCACGCACCTTCCCCGTAAAGGCTTCTGCCAAGGTAAGCGCCGCCAAGGGCATGGCTCCGATGAATGGCCGTGTGGCTGGCGTGGCTAAGCGCAAGTAAAAGCAAGTGCTCATTTTTATATATGAGCGGCAATCTGTAGGAGGGTATGGAAGGGATGCCATACCCTCCTACAAAATAAGTAAAGATAATTCTGAACTGTTACTTTTTTCTTCTTATTTGCTCAATGAAAGCATTATTCATCCTCATATTGTCGTTCTTCGCATCTGTTGGTTCTATTGCACAAGATGCGAATTTTAATATTGAAGCCGACCTGCAAAGGCTCGACTCCGTAGTTGCTAATAGTGCTAACTACGACCATCAGAAACAGCAGAACATCAACCTCATAAAGCGCTCCATGGGAGCTTATGTCACCCCTATGGAACGCTACAACTACTATAAGCGCCTGTACGACGAGTACATGAAGTTTGACAGCGATTCTGCAAAGCATTACGCTTCGTTGTGTCAGGAGGTGGCAAGCCGTGCCAATATGCCCGACCTCGAACTCATGTCAATATTCGACAGAGCGTATATCATGATTATATGTGGAGAACTGATAGATGCCCAACAGCTTCTGAATAAAATATCAACTCCCATTGAAAGCATGTCGGACGATGTACGTATGAAGTATGCGATATTGATGTTTGAGTATCGCATACATCTTGACATGAAAGAATTTATGGAGAGGAAGCTTGTAAACAATGCTGAACAGCTTACTGTATGGAACAAATACAGCATTTATCTGCCCGATGATATGTGGCAGAAGCATTACTATGAGGCTTTGCTTACACGTAAAGATATTCTGAAAACATTGTTGGACGAGTTGAAAAATACGCAGCAGCCGTCGCTCAAGGCAGCTATGCTGTATATATCCATTGCTGATCAATACAATAAAAAGACTAATGATGAGAATGTGTTCTTGCACTATCTCATACTCTCGGCTATCAACGACATAAAAAGTTCCAACCGTGAGGCTTCGTCGCTTCTGTACATCGTCAATCTGCCTTACATCTGTGCCGGCACCGAGCGTGCCTTCAACTATGCCATGCTGTGCACCGAGAATGCCAAGAGCTTTAACGATCAGGGTCGCAGTTTTGACATCGTCAAGGCTCATGCCAAGATAACGCGAGCCTATCAGAAGCGTCTGGAGAATTATATTATGCTTTGCCTCATCTGTATGGCGCTGCTTGCGGGAACTGTAGTGGCTGTGGTACTGCTGTACCGCAATGTGGTGAAGAAGCGCAGGGCGCAGGCAGCGCTGCTCAAGCAGATAGAAACGGCAAACGCTTCGCTTGAAGAGTCGGTAAAGAACGAGAATGCGACTCTCGAAAAACTTAAGCATTCTAACGGTCTGTTGCGCGAAGAGATAGCCTATCACAACCGCAACTTTATCAACGTTTATCAACTCGTGACGAAATATATAGCCGATGTGCAGGCTTTCAAGAAGTCGGTGTTCAATCTCATCACGTCGGGCAAGATTGACAAGGCGCGTAGCGAACTGAAGTCGCAGACCAATACAGAGGGTTATCTACAGAACTTCTTTGTGCATTTCGACCAGGCTTTCCTTGCCTCACATCCCGATTTCGTGGAGCGTTTCAACAGCCTGCTCAAGCCTGAGTGTGCCATTCTTCCGCCTGCAACAGACCGTCTTACGCCCGAGCTCCGCATCTATGCCCTCGTCAGCATGGGCATCACCGACAGCGTCAGCATAGCCGAGTTTCTGCATTATTCGCCTCAGACCATATACAACTATCGTCTGCGTGTGCGCCATAACGCATGCATACCCGAGAAGAACTTTGCCGACGCCGTCGCACAGATGTATGCCGACGAGTAGGGCTGCTATTCGTTCAGAGTCCAGCGTGTGTCGGGATTGTCGGACAATACGCGCATGCTGAGCTTGCCGCCTCGGCAGCTAAGCACAGCCACTGTGGCATCCGTCTTATTGTATCCGCCTCCTACATATACGGGATAGCGGCATCCGTCTACGCCCTTAGGATAGAACTTAGCGTTGTGGGTGTGTGCAGCCAGTGCCACATCGAACGGTGCACGGCTGAGCATCGGACCCCATAGTTCGGTGCAGGGACGGTATTTGTCGCTATTGCCGAATACGGGTATGTGGCTGATGAGCACGTGATTGCGTGCCGCCTTGAACTCGCGGCTTGCCAACTCCTTCTTTATAAACTCCACTTGGTCGTGCCTGAGTTGTGTGAAGTCGTTCAGTCCGCCATACACGGGTGTCGAGTCGGGCTTGTCTTCGCCTAAGTCGAGCAGCATGAACCGGGTGTTGCCACGTGTGAATGCACTGTAGGTCTTGTCGTTGTAGTAGCCTATCTGGTGGTGCATTCCAGCCGAGTAGAAGTTGCGTATCTCGTGATTTCAACGCAGGAAGATAACGGGTTTCTCAGCACCGTTTACCTCATCGGCAAGACTGTGTATCATGCTTATGGCATGCTCACGGTTGCGCGGTTCGGGCAGACAGTCGCCGTTGAATATCACAAAGTCGTAGTCGATGTCCTTGCAAAGGCTCTTCAGGTGGGCAAGAGTTTCGCCGTGCTCGTGCAGGTCGTTGAAGACGAGACACGTGAAGTCTTCGTCCTTGAGGGCAGGAGTGCGGAATGAGTAGAACGGAGTGCGCAGTGTGTCGGCACCGAAGTGGTTGGAGTAGGCTCCCTTATACAATATTTCCATTGCACACACGCGATAATAATAGCGTGTGCCAGGCTTCAGATTGTCGAGCTTGATGTTGTTCTCGATGTCATAGCACACCTCCTGTCCGTCGAGTATGGTACGTGCGCACTGTGTATGTTGCGTGTCGGTACCGTATTCTATCCAGCAATGGCACACGCTGTTGGTCTGGAACATCACGTTCATAGAAGTAGGGGTGGCAAGTTGCAGATAAGGTTGTGTTGTAAACAGCTTGTCGACGGGTGTAGGCAGCACAATGTCGGCAAAGATGGGGCGGTGGTCGGAGGCGAGAGTGTTCACTACTTCGGAGTGAAGCGTCACGGCAGGCTCGCCGACGTACGGTCTGTACTGTGCCCAACCTTTCTCGGCAGGTCCCGGTCGGCGCACATCGCCATAGCTTTTGTACACGGCAATGTAGTCGAGACACTCACGAGGATTGTCGGCAGGCCACGATTTGCCCTTGTTGTTGCATATGTAGAAATTCTTCTCAAGTTGCTTTATGAATGGCGAATCGGGCTGGGCGTTAAGGTCGCCGGCAATGATGAACGGCTTGTCGCATTTCTTTGCAACGTTCTCAATTATGCTTATCGAAGCCATAAGGTCGGCTTCGGTGAGCGAGAGATGGGTTGCAGCAAATACGTAGTCGTCAAATTCTGCCACGAGCAGCATACGTGCTTCCTCGTGTCCGGGCAACGCATGCTGTTCGGTTCTTATCGGACGCTTGCGCGAGAGGATGCCGATGCCGTACTTGCCGCCGTCGAAACTGATGGCAGGAGCATACGAAGCATAGTAGCGCATGTGGTCGGCTATCTCGCCAAGCGAGTAGGTATTGCCAGTGCGACGGGTCATGCTGTCAACCTCCTGTACGGCAACCACGTCGGGGCTGATGCCCTCCAGTACGTCGGCTATGCGCTTGTAGTCGAGTTTGTTGTCCATACCAACGCCATGCTGTATGTTGTAGGAAGCAATGCGCAACTGGCGTGGCAACTTGGATGTGCAGGTCTGAGCCTGCAAAGGAATGGCTGTAGTAATTGCAGCTGTCAACAGAAGCGAGAACAATAAGCGCTTCAGTTGACAGATTTTCTTGTTATTGGTTATCATTTTTTTGTATTAAGTTATGGTTTTCGAATGGCAAAGTTCGTGATAAAAAACGAAAACAGCAAGAAATACACAATGCAATGTTTTAAATTGGAAGTTACAGTAAATAAAAAAGAACAACATTGTCAGGTCTGTTGCTTATGCCTGATAATGTTGTTCTTTTGGCTTTAATTAGTTTGTATACTTTATTGTCGGCACATACTTTCCACTTCGACCGTACTCAAGCCGGTCATTGATGCAATGACATCAATGTCCATTCCTTTTGCAAACATCATTTTTGCCACCATTGCTATGCCTTCAGCACGTCCTTCCTCTCTTCCTTCGGCACGTCCTTCCTCTCTTCCTTCAGCACGTCCTTCTTCCTTTGCCGTATCCAACGAGTTCTTAATGTCTCTATAAGCCTTAAGACTGTCTTCGTATTCGCGCAGTTCTGTAGGAGAGAAGCGGGCAATAGCAGCAGCGTCAAACAGTTTTGTGAATATCTTTTCACGTAAAGACGCGGGGCGATTGTCGAGGCGTGATAGGTTCTTAAGCACATACATCCATTTGTCGGATAATGATGTAAGCTCCTCATCGGTCTTGTCAAACCTGCCGACTTCAACATACTTGAACATCAACTTGGCATTGAACACCTTGTTGGTCTTAGTATCCATCAAGGCTATTGTATGGATTGTGTCCGAACTGTCGAACGCTTCATCGCTCATCTTGAAATTGAGCAATGCAACGACATAAACCTTTTTAAGGCAGAAATTCCAGTCGGATCCTTTAGGAGCCTGCTCTCTGATAGGGAAGGTTGAGTAGAACAGCGATCTGTCTTTGAAGAAAGTCTGGTAGGCATTCTGCATTTCAACAATGAACTTTTCGCCTTGCTCGTTCTCGCAATAAACGTCGAATATGGCCTTACGCTCGGTGTATACATCGCCCACATTCTCGCTGTTGAGATACTTCACATCCTTTATCACCTCCTCTCCATTGAAGAGAGAGTTGAGAAAGTTGATAAGCAACTCCTTGTTGGGGTCTGTGCCGAAGATTCGCTTAAATCCGAAATCGGTCAGCAAACTGATATATCGTTCTTCTGATTGTCTCATAACTGATTGTATTATAGCCTATGGCAAAGATACAGCATTAAATCAGAATAATCAAACTTTTGCAAGAAATTATACGAGAATTAAACAAATGTTTACTTCCAGAACAAACCATCCATTATCTCGTAACGCTTCTCCATGTTCGGGTCTTCCTTTACGAATGTGTTAACGTCAATCTGTAGAACCGGAGCGATGGCTTTGCCGTTGGTGGTGGGCCAGTCAACGAGACCAAGACCATTGGGATCGCCGGTTTTCACGAAGTTTACGTAGTAATTGCTGAAGATGTCAGACACGACGTAGTCTTCAGGCTGCCAGTCGTATACGCGGTTGGTAGGCAGTGTGCCCATAGCATACTCAATGTCGGCTGAGTGGACAGCGCCGAGAGCACGCGGAGCAGCAGGAGTGTCAGATGTCTTTTCCTGTACACCACCAGCAAGACCTGCCACCTTGTCCTTCAACACCATATCAGGACGCGGATGGCAATAGCGGTAGCGATAAACGGGCTGACTACCAGTGAGTTTGTGCATGTTGCCCCACTTCCATGTAGAGTAATCAAGGAAGAGGTCGCCAGCGAGTTCGTTGCCTGGCTGTCCCATCACGTCTGCATCGGTATTGAGACCATAAAGCTTGAAGAGTTCGTTAGTAGCGTCGCCGAAAGTGGCTTTAACCGCATTCTTCAAGTTCTCCACTGTGGAAGCCTTTCCGTAGAGAACAGCCATCGCGTTCATCTCCTGATTGTTGCCACCGATGAGCAAAGGCACCTTGGTCTGTTCGCCGTTTACGAACACATCGTAAGGCTGCTTGGTCCAGAAGTAACCGTTTACATTATATATAGGAACACTTTTCACATTGGCTTTCTTCATCAGTTCTTCAGCAGATATAGCACGTAGGTCCTTGATGTTCTTACAGCCAATCTTTTTAGTCAATTGCAAGCCTTTAGCCTCAGCTTCTTTAAGCGTAGAAACCTTCTTCATTCCTACCACCGAACCGCTTGATCCCATTGCCTGGGCGAACAGTCCTTGGCATAAAGGCGATGCCATAAGTGCGCTTACTGACATCGAGCCAGCCGACTCGCCTACGATGGTGATGCGATTGGGGTCGCCACCGAACGCAGCAATGTTGTCCTTTACCCATTTAATGGCAGCCACCTGATCGAGGAAGCCATAATTGCCTGAGCCTTTGTATGTGGTCTCCTTAGAGAGCTGCGGATGAGCGAAGTAGCCGAAGATGCCCTCACAATAGTTGACTGTTATGGAGATAATGCCCTTACGAGCCATAGCGCCACCGGCATAGCGAGGTTGAGTTCAAGTAAAGTTTAGAAATTCAGCTAATCACTCATATTGGCAAATGGACGTTTCCCCGCATGCCGCAATTTAAACGCTTGAATCATTCGCTTCTCAACCGATCTTGAATTTTCCAAAGTCTCTGCCCAACAAACCACAAAATCATCAACATCAGTCATTTGCCATATCGCCCTTCCTCCTCCATGGGAAGCTCGCTTTCCTTGTCCAAACCTCATGTATGAACTCAAACGACTTCTCATATTAGTTGATTTTCCTATATACAAGATACAGGTTCCGTTAACATACTGTTCTTGTAGATAAGGTAGTGAATAACAAGGAGAATCATTTGGAACTTTCACATAACCACCTAAACTAAAAATACTAAAAATCGGTTTTTGATTATTCCTCCTCAACACAAGGTACACACCATTAGAAGAGGGGACTTCTGAACAACTCTCTTTTAATTCACGGATGGTTTTAAACCCTTTGAATTGCAACGTACAATCCAAATCTTTTAATAGTTCTGCATTCATTTCTACATTATTATAGGGATAACTTTTGCTTGTACTATTTTCTTTTACTGTGTTATTATTCAAAAAGACATCATCTATAAAAGCGCCAAAAGCACCCAAGAGTATTATACTATGTACACCAAGTAAAAACAATATTTCTGCCTTTGTTATATCATCATATCTTATACCATAATATATTATAGAGAAAGGTAATATTACAGAATAAATCCATAATATCTTGTTATACCATTTTCTAGAAAAAGCATATTTTCCACCTTCGTTTGGATGAAAAATCAAATATAATCCCAGTAGAGGAAATAGCATAACTCTTAATAGGCAACCTCCCATTACAACTGTTTGGATAAACTTGTTTGAAATATTCCAAGAATATTCATTAATATTTCCCTTTGAATCATGGTAAACCCTCATATCTATACCTTTTTTTATGCAAAAATACTAAAAGTTTAAGAATAATCCTATCTTTTATACTAACTTTTTCTATATTACTACAAAGGAAAAAGAAATAATTTGTTTAAAAAAAATATCTACCCATAAAATAACATTAGTGTCCCATTAAAATCGGGACAATAATGCAAAGGAATGGTCGTTGAGTCGAAAGCATACACATTGCCTTGCAACTTGAAAATATCCGTCACACGTTTCTTTCTGGCTTGCTCCATCATATAGAAAGCGAATTATAACAAATTGACGAATTATTGTATGAGTAATAGAATACAGCAAAAATTCGTAAATTCGTTTTAATTCGTTGTTTCGCCGTCTAAGGCAATATATACTTTCGCTTTTAATTCGTCTCGCCGTGTTCCCTCTCCCTCTCTTGGTTCCGCAAAGCGGGACCAACTATCATCCTCAACATCATAGAGGATGCGTCAGTCCCCCTTCGGGGAACTCTTTTTGGGGTATCATATTTACCCACAGCTGCGCTGCTTCGCAGCTTGCAGTGGGTTTCATGATATAGGTCCCGCTCCGCGGAACCTGCAGTTCATACACAATTGTTCAATTTTAAATTGATAGGATGGATTTTGCTAATTCATGTTTTGTTTTAAACTTAAGTCGTGCAATGAGTTTACTTCCAGAACAAACCGTCCATAATCTCGTAACGCTTCTCCATGTTCGGGTCTTCCTTTACGAATGTGTTAACGTCAATCTGTAAAACCGGAGCGATGGCTTTGCCGTTGGTAGTTGGTCAATCAACGAGTCCGAGTCCGTTAGGGTTGCTTATCTTCACGAAGTTGACGTAGTAGTCGCTGAATATGTCAGATATTACGTAGTCTTCAGGCTGCCAGTCGTACACACGATTGGTAGGAAGTGTGCCCATGGCATACTCTATGTCGGCTGAGTGTACAGCGCCGAGAGCACGCGGAGCGGCAGGAGTGTCAGCTGTCTTTTCCTGAACTCCACCTGCAAGACCTGCCACCTTGTCCTTCAATACCATGTCGGGACGTGTATGGCAGTAGCGATAAGGATATACTGGCTGACCGCCTGTGAGCTTGTGCATGTTGCCCCATTTCCATGTAGAGTAGTCGAGGAAGATGTCGCCTGCGAGATTGTTGCCAGGCTGTCCCATAACGTCGGCATCGGTGTTGAGGCCATAGAGTTTGAACAGTTCGTCGGTAGCATCGCCATAGATGGCACGAGCAGCTTCCTTCATGTTCTCGATTGTGGCAGGTTTGCCACGCAGAATGAACATGACATTCCTTAATCTATTTCTGCTGAGGCATGAGGCACGGACGTACTGTCTCTGTCACCTTGCCCTCAACGTTCACTGTTGATGTGAGAGGCTTCATGTCGGCAGCGTTCTTTGCCACCATTACAGTATACAGACCGCCTTCAACCTGCCACTGGCTGGCAGCTTCGTTGAATGATGCGAGGCTCTCGTAAGGAATTGTCATGCTTACGGTCTGGCTCTCGCCCGGGTTCAGTTTGCGTGTCTTGGCGAATGCCTTAAGCTCGCGTGCGGGCTTGTCCATGTCCTTGCCAGGAGCGGCAACATAAGTCTGAACAACCTCCTTGCCTGCCACCTTGCCAGAGTTTTTCACCTCCACCTTTACGGTGATGTCACCATTGGCGTCGGTTGTTACCGAAGGTTTGCCATACTTAAAGTTGGTGTAGCTCAATCCGTAACCGAACGGATAGGCGACGGGAACGTTCTTTGTGGTGTAGTAGCGGTAGCCTACGTATACGCCGTCGTTGTATTCGGTGTAGTCGAAATTCTTGCGTGTGCCCTCGGTGCGCACGTTGGCGAAGCCCTTCAGAGCCTCAGTCAGCTGGTCGTCGCTGATGTCGTCTGGGGTCGGGAAGTCGGCTTTTGAAGGCACGTCGTTGTAGCTCATAGGCCATGTCATAGGCAGACGGCCCGAAGGACTCTCCTTGCCTACGAGGATGTCGCTAACTGAGTTGCCACCCTCCTGGCCCGGAAGCCATGCTGTGATGACAGCGTCGGGAGCGTCAATCCAACTCTTTGTCTCTACTACACCGCAAACGTTCAGTATCACAACCACCTTCTTGCCTGCCTTGTGGAACGATGTGCAAACGTCGCTTATCATCTTCTTCTCAGCAGCGGTGAGGTTGAAGTTGTCAGAGATGTAGCGGTCGGCAAACTCGCCCGATGTCTTGCCGATGGTGATAATGGCTACGTCGTTGTTCTTGGCAACGCTCTGCATGTTCACCTTAGCGAGGTCCATTTCGGGGATAAGGTGCTTGGGCAGGAATGCGGCAAACTGGCTTGTCGACTTAGGCATCTTGGCTGTAGCCTCTGGAATATAAGCCTCGTAGGTAGCCTTCAGCGAGTTGTCGATGTTGAATCCAGCATTCTTCAGTCCGTCGATGAGGCTTACCACGTATGCATGGTTAACGTCGCCCGAACCGGTACCGCCAGCTATGAAGTCGTAGGATGTGCGGCCAAATACTGCCACATTCTTCACGTTCTTCTGGATAGGCAGAGTGTTCTTGAGATTTTTCAGCAATACCATACCCTCCAGAGCGGCGTTGCGTGTCACGAGAGCGTGAGCCTTGAGGTCGGGGTTGTTGTCAGCCACATAACCCTTATAACGCGGAGTCTTGAGGATATATTCAAGGATGTGCTTCACGTTGCGGTCGATGATTTCCATAGAGAGATGTCCGTTGAGCACAGCCTTCTTCAGTTCTTCGCGTTGCAACAACTTACCTGGCATAAGCAGGTCGTTGCCTGCCTCCATCTGAGCTGTAGCATGCTGTCCGCCGTACCAGTCGGTCATCACCATACCCTTGAATCCCCACTCATGACGGAGTATCTCGGTCACGAGGTCGCAACGCTCGCTGGTCATGGTTCCGTTCACCTTATTATACGATGTCATGATAGTCCAGGGCTGAGCCTCCTTTACGACAATCTCAAACGGCTTCAGATAAATCTCGCGGAATGTGCGCGGAGTTCCGATGACGTTGTTGCTTGTGCGGTTGGTCTCCTGATTGTTGAAGGCGAAGTGCTTGAGCGAAGTGCCCACACCATTGCTCTGAACGCCGTTGACCATTGCTGCACAAATCTTGCCCGAGAGCAACGGGTCTTCCGAGTAATACTCGAAGTTGCGCCCGTTGAGCGGATTGCGGTGGATATTGGTGGCAGGTGCGAGCAGAACGTCAACTCCGTAGTGCTTCACCTCGTCGCCCATGGCTGCGCCAACTTGTCCTACGAGTTCGGTGTTCCAAGTGGAACTCATCACGGTTTCTATTGGAAAATGGGTGCAATAGAAAGTCTGAGAGCAACCTTCGCGCTTGGGTTGGATGCGCAAGCCTGCAGGACCGTCGGCAACTACTGTCGCCGGAATGCCTAATCTTGGAATAGCATTAAGCTGACCGGCAGCACCAGGAACCAGTTCGGCTGAAGAACCGATTGTAGCTGTAGCATCGGTCTTCTCGTTGCCAGCCGAGCCGATGAGCACGTTGAGCTTCTCGTCGAGAGTCATCGCGTTGATTACTTTTTCTATTGGATCAACTCCCAGCTTGGGAGTCTGTGCTTTTGCGCCCATAAATAATGTGGATGCGCAAAGAGTTAATAATTTTGCCTTTAGCATAGGTTTACGATTTTTGTTTTTTGTCTGGTGCAAAGTTACTAACTATATTTGTTCACATGTCCTATGTGTAAGTGGAAAAGTAAACTCTGTTGAATTTTAAGGTATTGGTAATAAGTAGGTTAATAAATAGCATATAAGCTCTAAAGTAAACTTTAAAACATTAGTATATAACGGGATTTGTTGTTGAATAAATGAATACAAAAAAATATCGCTCAAGAATTAAAAACCTTGAGCGATATTTTTAGTACATCCGATATTTTGAGAGATACCAGTTGTTGTCATTTATCTGTAAAAATTATACATGGTATCTATGTCACTTATGTCACTTTTTTTCATAAAAACATTTTTTTTATCACTCCTGATACCGGATGAACCTTATAATTCTACTTCCAGAAGAGTTTGTCCATAATCTCGTATCGTTTCTCCATATCTGGATTCTGCTTTACAAATGTGTTCACATCTATTTGAAGAACGGGAGCGATGGACTTTCCGTTTGTTGTAGGCCAGTCAACCAGACCAAGACCGTTAGGATTGCCAGTCTTCACAAAGTTGACATAGTAGTTGCTGAAGATGTCCGACACGATGTAGTCTTCCGGCTGCCAGTCGAACACGCGGTTTGTGGGCAATGTGCCCATGGCATACTCGATGTCGGCAGAGTGTACGGCACCGATGTTCTTAGGAGCGGCAGGAGTGTCGGATGTCTTGTCCTGAACGCCGCCTGCAAGACCGGCAACCTTGTCCTTCAACACCATATCGGGACGTGGATGACAGTAGCGGTAGCGATAGACGGGCTGTCCGCCTGTGAGCTTGTGCATGTTGCCCCACTTCCATGTGGAGTAGTCGAGGAAGAGGTCGCCAGCAAGATCATTGCCCGGCTGCTTCATCACGTCGGCATCCGTGTTGAGGCCATAGAGCTTGAAGAGTTCGTCGGTAGCGTCGCCGAAGGTGGCTTTTACGGCGTTTTTCAAGTTCTCCACTGTGGGAGCCTTGCCGTAGAGAACGGCCATGACGTTCATCTCCTGGTTATTGCCACCGATGAGCAAAGGCACCTTGGTTTGTTCGCCATCGGCAAACACATCATAAGGCTGTTTTGTCCAAAAGTATCCGTCGATATTGAACGTGGGTATGTTATTCACTTTAGCCTTCTTCATCAGTTCCTCGGCAGATAAGGCACGCAGGTCCTTGATGTTCTTGCAGCCAATCTTCTTAGTTATTTCCAAGCCCTTGGTCTCAGCCTCCTTAAGAGTGGCAACCTTCTTCATACCGATCACCGAACCGCTCGAACCCATTGCCTGAGCAAACAGTCCTTGGCACAAAGGCGAAGCCATGAGTGCGCTTACCGACATAGAGCCAGCCGACTCGCCTACGATGGTGATGCGGTTGGGGTCGCCGCCGAATGCTGCGATGTTGTCCTTTATCCATTTGATGGCAGCCACCTGGTCGAGGAAACCATAGTTGCCCGAGCCTTTGTAGGATGTCTCCTTCGAGAGCTGCGGATGTGCGAAGAATCCGAAGATGCCCTCGCGGTAGTTGGCTGTCACGGAGATGATGCCCTTGCGTGCCATAGCGTCGCCAGCATAGCGAGGCTCGCTGCCACTGCCAGCCATTAGTCCGCCACCGTTGAAGTAGATAAGCACAGGCAAGTGCTCGTTCATCTTCTTTGCTGGAGTCCAGATGTTGAGATACAGGCAGTCCTCGCTCATCTTCTTCGTGCCGAAGTTCATGTCGCCGAAGATATTCTCCTGCATAGGGTTGGGTCCGAATTCCTTGGCTTGGCGCACGCCCTGCCATTTCTCTACAGGCTGCGGGGCCTTCCAACGAAGGTTGCCCACTGGAGGAGCGGCAAAGGGCACTCCCTTGAAAGTCTTTATGCCCGATAGGTTGAGGCCTTCGAGTGTGCCCTCTGCAACATTTACTCTTGTTGGTTGCTGTGCAAACAATACTCCCGTGAGTAGTGTTAGCACGAATGTCAGTAATGATTTTCTCATTGTATATTGTTATTTGGTTATAATCTGCAAAAGTAACATTTTTTAGTTAAAACATGCAGATTGTTTGTCTTAATAATATTCAGTTGTTTGTACATTATCAGTAGACAACTCCCAAACTTGTAACACAACTGTAATATCTTTGACACCGTTTGACAATAAAATAAGCTGAACTTTGCAGCAGAAATAAAAACAAGTAGAAAAACAATGAAACAGACAAAAGCTACATTCATGTCTACACTCGCGCTGTGTCTCGCTTCTATCAGCGGCATGGCACAAGAGGCAGAACAACCGTCGCCAGTAAATGTGCACGGAACCATCCGCTCAAAGTACGAATACCAAACCGAGGAGGGCGAGGGACGCTTCGAGGTGCGCAATGCCAGAATAAGTGTCGACGGACAGCTTTCTCCAATCATATTATATAAGGCGGAAATCGACCTCTGCGACGAGGGCAAGATAAAGATGCTCGATGCCTACACACGCTTGAAGCCTGCCAAGGGACTGCAGTTTACTATTGGTCAGATGCGTGTGCCCTTTACTATCGACGCTCACCGCTCGCCGCATCAGCAGTATTTCGCCAACCGCTCGTTCATAGCCAAGCAGGTGGGCAATGTGCGCGATGTGGGTGCGTCGCTTGGTTATTCGATGAATGTAGGCTTCCCAATCATACTCGAGGCAGGACTCTTCAACGGATCGGGACTCACCAACCAAAAGGACTATTGGACCAACAGCATCAATTATTCTGCCAAGGCGCAGATGTTCTTCCCTGGAGGATGGAACCTAACGCTGAGCACACAGAAGATAAAGCCGGATAATGTGACCATCAATATGTATGATGCTGGCATGTACTGGCAGTCGCATGGCTTTCATATCGAGGCAGAGTATCTCTACAAGCATTATTCCGACGATGCCTTCAAGGCTGTGCATGCTGTTGACGCATTTGCAAGCTACGATATTCCCACAAGCCCGAAGAGTGCCATCCGCTACGTTACTCCGCTTATTCGCTACGACTACATGAGCGACCATAGCGACGGTATGCGCTATCTTGGTGGCAAGGCCAATGAGGCAGGTAAGCTTATTGTCAACGACTATCAGCGCTCGCGTCTTACGGGTGGTGTGACGTTTAGCTTGAAGAAGCCATTCGTCAGCGACATCCGCGTGAACTACGAGAAGTATTTCTACAAGAACAATGGCGTGCCACGCCCGTCGGAGAAGGACAAGATTGTAGTGGAATTTATGACTCGATTCTAAGTTCTAAGTTTTTTAAGTGATATATTGGTAGGAGACTATGGCTTTCTTGTTGTAGTCTCCTATTTCTGCATTATAGAAAAATAATGTGTTAAAATTATTATTTTATAGCAAAAAGTTTGGAGAATAAATTTATTTGTTTAATTTTGCAACCGTAACAGCGTTTGAATGTATATTAAAACGTATTTGAACCTAAAACATTTATTATGAATAAAAAATTTACTCTGACATTTGCTCTGTTGTCGCTGCTCGCAGTAGGCAATGCTCATGCCGACAGTAAGCTTGTGGCTGTTGACTCGCCCTCTGCGACAACTCTTGCGAGCTTTAGCTTGAGCGATATCAGCAAGCTCAGTTTTGCTGATGGCAAGATGATGGTCACTCTCTCTGACAAGACCACAAAGGAGGTTGCGCTAAACACCAATCTCGTGCTTAAGTTCGAGGATGTTACTACATCTATTGCTGGTGTTACCGACAATGCCTCTAAGCTTCAGGTAGCTTTCGATGGCAACACTATCTCTGTAGCCGGACTTGCCAAGGCCGAAAATGCCGCTATCTACAGCATTGGCGGCGAGAAGGTTGTTAACCTGAAGTCTTGGAACGGAAGCCCAGTAAACGTTGGCTCACTTTCCAACGGCGTGTATATCCTTAAAGTAAACAACAAATCATTTAAATTTATCAAGAAATGAAAAAAATATTCTCTATAATGCTCGGCCTCGCTATGGCTATGGGCGTAAACGCACAGACTGAAAATCCTAACCGACTCATCATGATGTCGCAGGTAGGCAACAAGGCTTATGCTATTGACAAGATCGACTCTATCTATTTCGCTAAGAAAGAGGGTCAGGTTCGTGCCGACGTTAAGTTCTTGAAATATGAAAAGGATGCCGAGAAGGGTGATGTTCTTCACGTAGCGGTTACACGTACCGATCCTAACAGCTCATATTGCATCGACATATTGCCAGCAAATACAGCCAAGAGATATTCGGATGACGTTCTCGCTCAGTATTTCGATCAGCAGAAGACTACTAAGTTCAATCAGGACTTTACTGATGCCGAACTTACTGGCTTTAAGCAGGAGCTTGAGCCAAATACACAATATACAGTTTTCACTGTAGCATACGATGAGTACGGTGTAGCTTGTGAGGCTTCGCGTGCAGATTTCACAACTCCGAAGACTCCTTTGGTTGGCAATCCTGCTATCTCTTATACAATTGATGAGACTACAACTTCAAGCTTCACTCTCACAGTGACTGCAAACGAGGATTGCTTCGGCTACTATTGGTGTATGTTTGAAAAGGGTCAGGCACAGGCTCAGTTTGAGCAGTGGGGACCAATGTTCGGCTTCCCGAATATTGAGTCTATGATTGCTCAGTTCAGTGGAAAAAAATACGAGGAAGTGAGCACTCACACTTGGAAGGATTTGGCTCCTGGCACAGACTATGAGGTTTGTGTAGTTCCCGTTGACGAGGCTGGCACATACGCTGACATGGTAACAATTCCTGTAACAACAAAGCAGCAGGGTGGCGAAGGCGTAGCTCAGGTTGCTATCACATCAGGTGGTGCTGAAGTATATGAAGGTAAGTTGCTCTACACAATCATCTTCACTCCTAATGACCAGACTGCTGTTTATCACGATTTAGTTGTTTCTAAGGAAGCATTTGATAAGGATGGCGAAGAGTTCTGGAAGAATTACCTGCTTAATGGCAATCCCGAGGATCCTAACTACAACCAGTATGGTGTAGATAAATTCCCGTTTGAAGCTGAGGCTGGCAAGCAGTACTATGGTGTTGCTATCGCTAAGAACGCTAAGGGTGAGTATGGTCCTTTGGTAAAGGAACTCTTTACAGTAGAGGCTCCTGCAGGTGTTGCTCCTGCAAAGGTTAAGGCTAACAAGGGTGGTGTAGCTACTCGTATCAAGACTAACGAGAAGCGCACAGCTGTTGTTCCTGTAATGAAGAGCATTAAGCTTGTGAGCGCTGAGTAATTTTGAGCGCAGAATAAAACGGCAAAAATTTGAATTCTCATAACGAGGCCTCAGTTGCATACTTGGTGTATGTGGCTGGGGCTTTTTTGTGTAAGTAAGGCAATATACTATAAATTTCTTCGATAGGTTCTCGTTCGCTTCTCGTTCGTTCTTCGTTCGCTTCTCGATGTTTCTTCGATTGAGCTTCGTTCATCCTTCGTTCTGACTTCGTTCATCCTTCGATTGCCGAACGAAGAACAATCGAAGAACAATCGAAGAATTAACGATAATTGAGTGGTGGTAGTAGGGAGGGACTGTGGAGGAACAACGAAGGATGATATGACACTTGACGAGAGGTTAACGATAGTAATAAATGACGGTTTATTTATAATATTATAATGTGTACGCTCACAAAACACGATGTAAGTTGTAAATATCTGTTAAAATGCAGATATTTGCTTACATTTTTCCATTGAAAGTTTTGGCGGTTCGGGAAAAAGTTATACCTTTGCATCCGCTTTCGAGAACGAACGAAACCTCAAGCAAAACGAGGTTGAGAAGTGTTCGGGAAGGCGATAAAGAAAGAGTTCTTTGAAAAGATTTACATAAGACAGATAAAGTAGTACAAGAAGCGAGAATGATGAAACACTCATTCTTGGGTAGAAGAAAAACGAACCGTCAAGTTTGTTTGACTTTAGACTCTAATTTGGAAGCTCGTTCTGAAACAGATACAAACAAATGCCAATCTCTTCGGAGGTTAGCAGTAAAAGATATTTTACAATGTAGAGTTTGATCCTGGCTC
>ERZ1026888.297-NODE-297-length-29140-cov-11.043596_pt1 | contig 29140 bp, 28 predicted proteins | sample MGYA00380174_ERZ1026888 | MGnify/ENA primary metagenome ERZ1026888 (study PRJEB33269, sample SAMEA4719810) | human gut metagenome | biome: human-associated habitat; feature: organic feature; material: feces | place: Cameroon | collected 2013-10 ...
GATGAGAGGTGGAGCCTTCCTTAACGGTAAGGAAGGACGGGTAGGTTTTCGAAAAGTAATATGATAAAGGTAGATATACGCAGTAGGTTTCCCGAACCTTATGCAAGCATGTATTGTCAGCAGTTTGATAACTTCAAGAATGTTGCAGATTTCTTTGAGTTTGCAGCAAAGTTAATGAGGAGATAAGGCAATGTTTAATTTTGGGTAATAAATGACGGCTCATTTGATAGAGTTCTTTCATTTGCCGGATGTTGAGGATGATACCATTTGGGAGAATGATAGAAATGTGTTTTTTTAATCAATAGAAAAGAAAAAGTAAATATCAAATCAAACATCAGATAATAATAAACGAATAGCGAAGAGGACGTTGCTTCTATATTTCCGAATGCTGTTCTTGATGGTATCGTTGTATACGAGTCTGGGGATAGATGATGTTTGGAGTAAATGTCAATATCCGAAACAAACAATAACAATAATACAAACAAATATGGTAGGTGAAATGCCCAAGACTTATTTTTGAGCTACTTTTCAGCTTTTGACATGAAGCCTACCTTTTAAAGGCAAGAAAATGACAAACAAGGACAAATATATAAAAGATTTAGACTCTCTAATTCTTAGAGGAGTTGAATTGCAACGAGGACTTTATAATGAATTGAGGGATGAGTATAAGGATTCCTTTGATAAATTAAGTGCAGATGAAAAAGAAAAGTTTTTGAAGGCAAGCTTTAAGGACAACTACAACTCTTGGTATAATGAGTCGCTTTCTGTTATTAAGCAACTGATGCCTGAACGCTTAGACGATTTTGTCATGCAGTATAAGCTACCCAAACGTAAGAATACAGAAATTAGTTATTTGACATACACAATATCTGATTATTTGATGGACCTTGTGGTTAAAGATGCTTTTGGTGGTATCAAAGTAAATAGAACAGCTGCTGTAACAAAATTTCAGCAACAATATCAGATTGTGCTTTCTTTAAAAAAACGTTTCGAGTCTTCCCTTTATGATATTAAGCAATTGGTTCAAGCAGATATGATGGATTCAGAAATAGATTCTGCAAAGTTGTTGTTAAAGAACGGTTTTTTGCGAGCTGCTGGTGCTATTTGTGGGGTTGTCTTAGAAAAACATTTTTCTACGATTTGTCAGGCGAGGGGACTTAAACAATCAAAAAAGAATCCTTGTCTTAATGATTATAACCAGTTGCTGAAAGATGAAGGAATTATAGATACACCAACATGGAGAAAAATAAGTTATCTTGCAGATATTCGCAACCTGTGTGACCATAATAAAAAAGAGGAACCTACGAAAGAGCAATTAAAAGATTTAATAGATGGAACAGAGAAAATTATAGAAACCGTTTTCTAATTCGCCATACATCATATGTAAGTACCCAAATTAGAATAAGATTCGTGAACAGAATTTTTATCCTACCTATTTGCCAGTTTTGTAATTTTGTATTATTTTTGCAAATATGTTACATCTTGTATCCACACAAGAGGTACACTGAAAAAGTAACGAATTTGATATTCGCATATTGATGACCACTACAAAAACGCCCCAATCATGTACGCCCTCTGTTGCAGGGGACGACGGCGAAGCCATACCGCAAACCGTCGAATCCCCCACCGGTTCACCCGTCGCAGACACCGACGGGATGTCCTGGTATGTGGCTTGTGTAAGGGTAAATTACGAGAAGAAATTCATGCTCGCCATAGAGCAGGACTTCCAAGGTCGCGGTCTTCCTATCGAAGCCTGGGTGCCCACAGAGAGGCGCGTAGTGGTCAACAGCCGCGGCAAGCGCTGCATACGCGAGTTCGTGGTCCTCTCCACCTTCGTCTTCGTTAGGGTGGAGGCTCGTCACCTCAACGACATCCGTTTCCGTCCCGACGTATACAAGATGCTGACGATGCCCGGCAAGAAGACTCCCCACATCATCCCCGATGCCGAGTTCAACAATTTCCGCCGCATCATAGACACCGGCAACGCCACCTTCATCAACCGTCCTCTCAGAAAGGGCGACAAGGTGCGCATCACCGACGGTGCTCTTGCCGGCTGCATGGCGTTCGTCCAGCGCATCCAGGGCAAGAAAGTCATCATCGGCAACGAGCTCCTCTACATCGGCGGCGCCACCATTGAAGTAGACCGCGAGTCCCTGGAGTTTGTGAGGGAGGGCAGGAAGTGCTGAAATGTAAATAATTTAATTTCGCAATGAAAGGAATACAAAATACAAGTACCAATAATTTCAGTTCAATTATTGGCAATAACAGAAAGTTCATAGTTCCGAAATTCCAACGTGATTATTCCTGGGGCGTGGAACAATGGGATGACTTGTGGCAAGATATTCTGACGATGATTGACGAAGAGGAAGACCATTATATGGGGTATCTCGTTTTGCAGACCAATGATGACAAATCATTTCATATTATAGATGGTCAGCAACGTTTTACGACTGTGACAATCCTTATTCTTGCTTCTATAAAATGTATAAAGACATTTGTGGAAAATGGAGTTGAATCAGAAGACAATCAGCAGAGGATAGACAGTCTGCTTCATACCTATATAGGGAATAAGGATTCTGTAACCCTCGTTTACGATAATATCTTGGTGCTGAATAGAAACAATGATGCATATTTTCGTGACTATATTGTTAAATTAGAAGAATTACGCGTTCGGAATCTCAAGGTTTCAGAAAAACTCATGAAGCAATGTTTTGAATTCTTTGAACAGAGGCTCCGGGGTAGATATGAATCAGGAAAGGACTATGCTCGATTTATCCAGACCGTGGTAGACAGACTATATTTCACTCAGATTGTTGTTAATGACGAAATGAATGCTTTTAGGGTGTTCGAAACTTTGAATGCCAGAGGTGTCCAGCTCTCATCTTCGGATCTCCTCAAGAACTATCTTTTCTCACTGGTGGACAAAAACAGTTCTCACCCCAGCAGAATAGAAACGTTAGAAGAAAAATGGGCAAAACTAACAGATAATATAAAATCGGAAAAATTGCCGGAGTTTCTGCGATACTATTGGAATACCGGACATAAATCCATACGTGCTAATGCCTTGTTCAAGACTGTCCGGAAAAATGTTACTACCGACCAGACTGTTTTCAAACTTGTTGACGATCTCTATCGTTACAGCGATGTATATATGGCACTGACAGACAGCAATGATGCTTTGTGGCAAGATGCAGAGGTGAAACGATGCGTAGCACTGTTGAACATTTTCAGACTCAAGCAACCATTTCCCGTTTTGATGGCGGCTAAGTTGAATCTTCCTGATTCTGATTTCAAGAAGCTCTTCAAGAACATACTTAATTTATGCTTCAGATATAATGTCATTTGCGACCGCAATCCGAACGACCAGGATGGTCCGTTCAATATGCTGGCCATGTTGATAAAAAAAGAAAAGCGTGTCGATTATCAATTGTTGTTGCCGATAGCTGTTGATGACAAAGTCTTTGAGAATTCCTTCTCAGACAAGTCTTTCCCATATACTTCACGGAATGTGAAAATCGTCAGATATATTTTGGCGACGTTGGAAAAGCATAATGGCTCCACACAGGATGTGTCATTCATTGATGAAGATGCTACAATAGAGCATATAATGCCACAGAATGCTGAAGATGAATGGAATGTCGATGGCGACAAACAGCGTCAGCTTGTTTTCAGAATTGGCAACACTTGTCTTTTGGAAAAAAAACTTAATATGGCGATAAAGAACTCTTCTTTCCAGGAAAAAGTGAAAGAATATGCTAAATCCTCCTACTTTGATGCCAGGACCATAGCATCCAAGAACTCCTGGACGGAAAACGACATAATAAGTCGTCAGTCTAAGATGGCCCGTCTCGCTGTCAATGTTTGGAAGACTGTGGTTTGAGTGGAAATGAAACTTCAGTGATTATATGAAACTCCTATAGGTGGGATATTCCCATTATTCATTGAATAATATGAAAACTAACTCTACATTCTTCCCTACACAGGCATGTTGGTTTCTGCTCTCGCTTTTTGTAGTGAGGGTTGCATTACTGTCAATTATATTGATTGTACTTTTGATAGTGTCTGATTATATATTCTGAATAAAGAAGCTAAGACTTTTTATAGGAGGATGAGAAACTTCCACGTAATAGGACGAAATACTCTTGCGGCTTTCTGTAAAATGGAGCAGCCGTAAGTAAACAATAATAATTTCCTTATGAAAGCAGTGATTTTTGCCGGTGGTCTTGGCACCCGTTTCAGTGAGAAGACCCAATACATGCCGAAACCTATGATAGAAATAGGCGGCAAGCCTATACTTTGGCATATTATGAAGATTTATTCAGCTTATGGAATTGATGATTTCATAATATGTGCAGGCTACAAACAGAATGTCATCAAAGAATACTTCATGAACTATTATATGCTGAACTCTGATGTTACGTTCGACTTGTCAGACAATTCCGTGAAATTACTCGAAAATCATTCAGAGAAATGGAAGGTTACAATCGTTGATACAGGTCTCAATACCATGACGGCAGGAAGATTGAAACGGATAAAAAAATATATAGGTGATGAAACGTTCTGTCTGACGTATGGTGATGGCGTAGCAGACTTGAACATAGCAGATACCATCAAAGAACATAAGAAAAGCGGCAAGCTGCTGTCGATGACTGTATATAAACCCGCTGGCCGATTCGGTTCTGTGCATATCAATTCAGAAACGGGTACAGTTGAGAGTTTTGAGGAGAAACCCGATGGAGAAGGAAATTGGATTAATGCCGGATTCTTTGTCTGTGAGCCACAAGTGTTCGATTATCTGCCCGAAGATGCCGATTCCGTGATGTTTGAGCGTGAACCCTTACAGAAAATTGCAGCAGATGGTGTTATGCATGCCTACAAGCATAAAGGATTTTGGAAACCAATGGATATGTTGAAAGACAACATGGAACTTGAGAAAATGTGGGCAACGGATCAAGCCCCATGGAAAGTTTGGTAAATACAGCAGAATATAATGTCACAGATAGAAAAAGTACGTGTGATACCTCGCCGTCTGATCTCTGACGACAGAGGTTGGTTTTTGAAAGCCATTACAGGAACAGAAGAAGATATCCCATCCCATACTGGTGAAGTTTATCTCACTATGGGAAAACCTGGACAGGCAAAGGGAGGACATTATCACCCGGAAGCTTTAGAATGGTTCACGGTGATCCAAGGCGAGGCGATTCTTAAACTCGAAGACATCGAAACCCATGAACGGCGAGACATACCAATGTCATTGGACAAGGCCATTTCTGTATTCATTCCAAACAATGTGGCCCATACCGTAGTGAATAATTCAGATAAGGGTTTCATACTCTTGGCTTATACAGACAAACTCTACGATCCGAAAGATACCATTTCATATACAATCAAGTAGTCATAGTGATGATAGATATATTCGACGGCTTTTTTAAAGGCAAACGCATTCTTGTTACAGGACATACAGGTTTCAAAGGTTCGTGGCTCTCCATTTGGCTTCATGAACTTGGAGCTGAAGTAGTAGGAGTTGGTCTCGAACCATATTCCGACAAAGACAATTTCGTGTTGTCAGAAATCGGTAGCAAGATGAAGGCAGATATCCGCGCTGATATCCGCGACGGGAAGAAAATGAAAGAAATTTTTGCCGAATATCAACCGGAAATAGTTTTTCATTTGGCAGCTCAACCTCTTGTTCGGCTCTCTTATGATATCCCTGTCGAAACTTATGAGACAAACGTGATGGGTACAATCAATGTGATGGAAGCCATACGGAATACGGATAGCGTTAAAGTTGGTGTCATGATTACTACAGACAAGTGTTATGACAATAAAGAACAAGCAGAGGGCTACAAAGAAACGGATCCCTTTGGCGGCTACGACCCATATTCGTCATCAAAGGGCGCCTGTGAGATAGCTATCCAGTCGTGGCGTAGGTCATTCTTCAATCCAGCCGACTATGGCAAGAAGCATACTGTGTCGTTGGCATCTGTCAGAGCTGGCAATGTGATTGGAGGAGGTGATTGGGCTTTAGACAGAATCATCCCGGACTGTATAAGGGCATTGGAGACGCATCAGCCGATAGAAATCCGTTCTCCACGATCTGTCCGTCCATGGGAGCATGTCTTGGAACCCCTTTCCGGCTATATGCTTTTGGCTCAGAAGATGTGGAATGCCCCAACCGAGTATTGCGAGGGATGGAATTTCGGACCAGAGGCAGAAAGCGTGAGCACTGTTTGGGATGTGGCAACAGCATTGGTCAATAACTATGGTTTTGGAAAACTGAAGGATGTTTCCAATCCAAATAATCTGCATGAAGCCAAACTGTTGATGCTAAATATCGATAAAGCCAAGACCCGACTTGGTTGGCGTCCACGTATGAATATGAAAGAGTGCATTTCCCTTGTGGCGGATTGGTATAAGCGCTATCCGAAAGAGAATGTATATGACCTTTGTGTTGAAGAAATAAATAAATTCTTAGACTATAATGAAGATTAGTATATTGGGAACCAATGGTTTCCTCTCAACTGCGATTGCCAAGTATGCTGTAGCAGAAGGATGGACGTTGGAAATGTATGGACTCCAACGTCCCGATGACCATGATTGCAACTTGTTCCATCAGGTTGATTTGATGGATTCCGAAATGGATTGTTCCACTTTGTTGAATTCCGATTTGATAGTGTATGCTATAGGTGCAGGAATTCAAGCCAATTTGAAAGAAGGATACAATTTGATATACAACCTCAATGTTACAGTTCCTGTAGCGATATGCAATAAGCTGAAGGAACTGGGTTATAAAGGAACTTTCGTGACTTTTGGCAGTGTCTTCGAGATGGGGGCAACAACCGAGCAACGTTATTTCTCAGAGAAGGATGTCTTGACATCTCTCTTTCCGGCTCCCAATGACTATACGGTAAGCAAGAGAATGCTGAGCAGTTTCGTGTCTTCTTACAAACACGAATTCACTCATTGGCACTTTTATATCCCCACCATCTATGGAGCAGGTGAGAATCCAAAGCGTTTGATACCGTATGTAGTCAATGCTATTCGCAATGGCGAAGAACTTCATTTCACGGCAGGAGACCAAGTGCGACAGTACGTTCATGTATCTGAAGTGCCTCGTATGTTGGATTTGGCTTTAAAGAAGAAACTTGCTTCGGGACTCTATAATATAGAAGGAAGCGAAACCTTGACAGTCAAGGAGATAGTCACCAAGATACACCACGCAATGGGCAGGGAAGTGCCCGAAGGTTGTTTTGGCTCCGTGCAGCGAGCTGATGCCGGAATGAAATATCTTGCTTTGGATGGCACGAAGCTGAAGGATGCTATTGGCTTTGAGGCAGAAAAGCGGATTGAAGAATCATTGAAAGACTATTGATGTCGTATGGATAGAATATTACTGACGATAGCTATACCCACATACAAGCGCTGCAAATATGCGGTGCAGAATGTGAAGCATCTTCTTCCCCAGGTGAATGCCCATCGGGACAAGGTACGTTTGATTGTTACGGACAATCATTCTGAAGATGGAACATTCGAAGCATTGACCGAGATTTCACGTCAAAACGATGGCGTCTTCAAGTTTTATGAGCAGAAGGAGAATATCGGATGGATGAATAATTTCTTCTTTGGCATAGAAAATTCAGATTCTGAATTCGTTTTCCTCTTGGGAGATGACGACATCGTTAGCCCAAATTTCTTGGATGTCGTCATTCCATTGCTGGAACAGGGAGGTGACCGTCTGGGTATGCTCCACTTCAACTATATCATGGCGAGCGACAATCTCTCTGACGGTCGTCTGTTGTATCCGAACTTGGAAAACGAACAGATGGTGCTTGAATACAATGATGCCTCTGAGTTTGTGGAAAAGTATCATAAGGGACCGAGCTTCATTTCTTCCGTCATCTTCCGCAAGTCGTGTATGCTGAAAGGTAAAGAACTGAACTTGCAGTCGGATACCATAGATTACAGTTGGTTCCTCTGTCTTTACACCGGTATAATAGGATACGACGTGATGTTCTACAAGATGCCGTTGTGCGTGCAGCGGGTAGGTGGATTCTATCCTCGTTATTGCATGAACTATGTGATAGGCATGTATAATGTCTTCAAGTATCTAGATCCGTACATGCCAGGTGTGTTGGATTTCTGGAAGGAGAAATTCGCAAAGGAGCATGATTCAATCGCAATGTGTATCAATCAGATAATAGAATACAGAGATTTGTATTTGCCATACGAACAATTGTTTACTGAAGCATTGCCGTCGGATGATTTGCGCAAACTGCTTGTTGTTGCCCTGCATTGGAAACAGTTTTGGGCAAGAAAGTATTTCCGTCTTTATTGGATGAGAAGAAGATAAAGGCTCTGAATCAATATCGTTTTTATGAGTTTAAAGAAAGAATTAGTATCGGGTACGATATATATGGCTGTAGCGAAATATTCAGGGTTGGCGATGACCATCCTGATTACTGCTATATTGTCTCGCTTGCTCACACCTGAGAATTTTGGTGTGGTGGCTTTGGCAGGTGTTATGCTCGCCTTGTTTAATCTTTTGGCAGATATAGGTATCGGACCGGCTGTGATACAGAATAAGACACTGACTGCTGAGGATATGAACAGCCTCAACACCTTCAACAGTTATCAGGGGCTGGTGTTGGGTGTCGCCTTTTTCTTCTCTGCACCTTTCATCGCGGAGTATTATGGCAATCCTCAAGTCACGTTGGTCTGCCAGATTATGAGCGTCAATATATTGATGGGATGTGTAAATGCCGTACCGAATAATATTTTATACAGACAACAGCGTTTCAAACTCATAACCATTATATCGTTGTGTTCTCAGTTCATAGCTGGAGCTATAGCTATCTCGATGGCGTATCATGGTTGTGGCCCTGTCTCATTGGTCTTGCCATCAGCCATCATTTCAATACCTACGATGTTTGTTCTCCGTTACATCACGAAGGTACATTTTGTATGGCGTATTGATTGGGCACCGCTGAAAAGGATATTCTCTTTTTCCGTATTCCAATTCCTCGCGAATATGGTGGGCTATTTCTCACGAAATATGGACTCGATGCTTGTAGGAAAATATATGGGTATGAAGCAACTCGGATATTACAACAAGTCATATAATTTGCAGCTTATGCCTCTGCAATATATATCAGGTGTTCTGATACCAGTCATGTTGCCTGTTTTCAGCAAGTATCAAGATGACATTAACTATATACAGGAGAAATATACACAGATTCTTCGCTTCTTTGCCTTCGTTGGCGTTCCGCTCTGCGCATTGATGTACTTTTGTGCCGATGAACTGATTTTGCTCTTCTTTGGCGACCAATGGGAACAGTCGGTGCCATGTTTCAAGATCATAGCATTGAGTATTCCGTTCCAGATCCAGGGATGCTCCAGCGGTTCTGTTTTTCAGGCAACAGGCCATACCAAGGCAATGTTCTGGAATAGTTTTATCGGTGCATTTTTCACATTAGGCTCGTTTGCAGTCGGTGTCATCATTTTTGGAACTATCGAAGCTCTTGCCTGGGGATACACTGCAGCTATGATTATCACGACATTCATCTGCTTCTATATCATGTATACTTATGCCTTGAAGTCTTCGTTCTTAATATATTTGCAGAAAATGGTAGCTCCTGCTATTTTCGGCGTTGTATTATGTATAGTTTTATATTTCACATCTTTGATTCCGGTCACCATCCCAATTGTTGCTATGCTCATCAAGGGCGTGGTCGGTGTGGCGTTCTCTATTTTTTATATCCAGTTCCTTGGATATTATGATGTCTTCGCTATGCTGCGCAAAGGATTGGTGAAGGTTCATATCCTAAAATAAAAAGCATTATTATGTTGGCAAGACTATTAGACTTTCTGGATGGCATATATCCCAGCGTCAATTCTCGTGCTCCATTCTTTAGACAGAAGTTGTTGCGCCGTGTCATTCTTTCCGGTATTTACCGAATTAACAATTTCCTCTGCTGGTATTATCACAACATAAAGAAGAAGAAAATATCTAATCCGGATGAATGTGACTATGTGGTGTCTCTCACTACATATCCTGCACGTGTTGGCAATGTCTGGCGTGTTATTGAGATGGCGGCAAACCAGAGGGGTATAAAAGACAAGTATGCAATTTGCCTGTATCTGATAGAATCTGAGTTTGAGGGCATCGACCTTCCTGCAAAGATAAAAGAACTGCAGGCCCGTGGTTTGACAGTAAAGTTTAACGAAGAAAACCTCAAATGCCACAATAAGTATTTTTACGCCTTCAAGGATTATCCGGAAAAGACGATAATTACTATTGACGATGATCTGCAGTATAATCATCGTTCGATATCAGGACTTATCAAGAAAAATAAGGAATATCCAAAGTGTATTACATATAATCTAGGTTCTTTTGTCATAAAAAATCGTCCTTTCAAATCTTGGCCCGATGCAATATGTCAATGCACCCCGCATATTGATATTTATCCTTTAGGAGTTGGTGGTGTACTTTATCCTCCTCATTCATTGCATGGCTTGGTTTTTAATAGTGATGTCATTAAGAAAACATGTCTTTGTGCTGATGACATGTGGCTTAATTTTTCAAGTAGAATGAATCAAACTTATGTAGTACAGACAAAACTGAGGTCTACATATATGGTTCTACCTGATTCCTCTCAGGAAAATGCTTTATGGAAAACAAACACGAATATTGAAATTGCAGGTAATGACAAGCAGATTGCACAAATTTCAGAGTGGGCAAAAGAAACATTCGAGTGTGATTTCTTTGTTAATTTAAAATGAAATTGTTTTTCGATAAATATATATAACTATATGCAAATAGCGTTTATTGGAGTACCGATAGCTTTGGGTGCCGATAGAAATGGGGTAGAGTTGGCTCCAGATTATTTCCGAAATAAGGGAATAGTGAAAATGTTGCATAACATTGCTGGTTGTTATGACCTTGGCAATGTACAGTCGTCAATCATTGCTGAGCAGAAATACTCGGCTAATCCGGAAGTAAAGTATCTTGATACAGTAGTTGATGTGACAACACAATTACGAGACAAGGTTGATTCTGTGATTCACCAAGGTTTTTTCCCTCTTGTTATAGGAGGTGATCACTCTTTAGGATTGGGCAGTGTCGCTGGTGCTGCATTGGCATGTGACAATATTGGAGTAATTTGGTTTGATGCTCATGGAGATTTCAATACAGAAGACACTTCGCCAAGTGGAAATCTCCATGGTATGCCATGTGCAGCATTGATGGGATGGTGTAAGTCTTGTTTGTCAAAAGTTGCTACCAAGCAAATTCCTCCTCAGAATTTTTTCTGGATTGGAGCTCGAGATCTTGATCCTGGAGAAGTGGAATTTGCCCAAAAGTATAATCTGCACATTTATACGGTAGACATGGTTAAAGAAAATGGCATGAAGGCCATAATGAAAAAGATAACAGATAATCTTGAAGAACAATCTATAAACAAAGTACATCTGAGCATTGATATTGATGGAATGGATCCTTCAATCATTTGTGGTACAGGTACAAAGGTTAATGGAGGTCTTGACAACGGGCATTTCTATACATTTGTTGATAGTATTTTTGCAACTAACAAGGTCGTGTCAGCTGATTTAGTGGAGTATAACAATCTGCTAGATGACGATGATGAGACTACAGCAAAGTGGTGTGTTGAGGCTTTACATTATATAGGTGTAAAAATTAATCACATTAATCACGATTGTTCCTGTATGAATAAACTTTAAAAGTAATTGAACAAACACCAATTTACTATGAGTGTGAAATCTTTTTTGCGTGACCATGTTCTTCCAGAATGGGTTCACGTACTTTATCAAAAAGCATACAATCGTTATATAAAGACCCATCCTCAATATCAGGCTGGGCGCATATACGAGGATTTTCTTGGACGTAAACTCAATTGGGACAATCCACAGGAGTATTCTGAAATAGGACGCTGGCTTCAATTCAATAGCGATACCAGTCGATGGGCAGAGTTGGCAGATAAGTATTTAGTCCGCAAGTTTATAGAGGAAAACGGTTTTGCAGAGTATCTTCCTAAACTCTATGGAGTATGGGATGATGCCAACAAAATCGACTTTGCAAGGCTGCCGAAGTCTTTCGTACTGAAAACGAATCATGGCAGTGGTGAGGTTATTGTCGTAAAGGACAAGATGGAAATAGATGAGGACGATATAAGAAGACGGATGAATGATTATCTACACACTCCTTATGGTTATCTCTCTGCCGAACCACATTATCTCAAGATAAGTCCGCGTATTGTTGCTGAGGAATTGTTGAAAAATACATGTCCAAATTCAAAGACGATCGTTGATTATAAGATTTTTTGTTTTTTGGGTGAACCATTCCTCGTTAATATCTGCTATGACCGCGATTCTAAAACCCATCATTGTGTTGATGCTTGGTATGATACGAAATGGAATCTCTTGGATCGTTATTTGGCGTTTGGTCCTAGGGGAAAAGAATTTGAATGCCCTAAATCTCTTCAAGTGATGTATGACATCTGTCGAGTCCTGACAAAAGACTTCCCGTTTGTTCGTTTGGATTTCTATGATGTAAATGGCAGACCTTATATCGGCGAAATGACTTTCACTCCATGTGGTTTCAATGGCGACAGTCTCACGGAAGAGGCGAGAATGGAAATCGGGAATTTATTGGATTTGACAAAAATTCCTTCAAAGATGTTGAAAAATCCATTGCCTAAAAACTACAAAAAATGACATACGCACCAATAGCACTTTTCACATATAACCGTGCCGACCATACCAAGAGAGCGGTGGAGTCTTTGCTTCAGAATTCGGAAGCGAAGGATTCTGACCTCTTTATCTTCTCCGACGGAGCAAAGAACGAGAAGGCGATAAAGGGAGTTGAGGATAATCGTAAGTATATACACACCGTCACAGGTTTCAAGACTATAACAATCATAGAGCGCGAGAAAAACTGGGGATTGGCAAACAGCTTGATTGCCGGCATCACCGATGTCATCAATAAGCATGGCAGAGTTATCGTCGTTGAAGACGACTTGATATTGTCTCCATATTTCCTGAAGTTCATGAACGATGGATTGGAGAAGTATAAGGATGATGACAGAGTAGGGACAATTTCAGGTTTTGTACCTCCAATTGGAGAAATACTTCCGGAAACATTCTTTCTGACTTATTTCAAGTGTTGGGGATGGGCGACATGGAAACGCGCATGGGATTTGTTGGAAACAGATGCACGGCCTTTGCTTAAAGGCTTGCGTTTCAAAAGAAAAAAGTTTGATGTAGGTGGTGGAGTTGCCAACTATGGCAATCTTTATTGTCAGAAGGTTGGTCTAGTCGACTCATGGTATCTTCGCTATTATGCCTCATTGTTCTTAAAAGGCAAACTTTCTCTCTATCCAGGCCGTTCTGTTGCAACCAATGAAGGACTTGATGGTAGCGGTACTCATTGTGGTTCAAACCTGAAGAGTTCTTATGAAACTTGCAATACACAGGCTCCAATAGCAGTAAGAGATGTTGAAGTGAAAGAGAACTTACAGGTCTATCATGTGTTCAAGAACTATTTCTTGTCAAAAATGCCTAGAGGAACTTTCATGTATTGGTATTGCCTTTTCAAATCTTTCGTTAGAAGACTTCTTTATATTGACTGCAAATAACGATGAAACGATTTTTTATAAAATTCTTGAATATTCCATCTACCCTTCGTATAAAATTGTACCCGCATATTAACCGTATGATATTAAAGGCCAATGGAGTTGTGTTTGGTAAGAATCTGCAAATTCCCGGAAAGGTGACTTGGGCAATTTGGGGTAGTAAGGTTTCTATTGGAGATAACTTCTACCTCTCCTCCGGGAATGGGGTAAACCATATAACAAGCAATCTGCAGGCAGATGTATATGTTGAGTCGCAAGCTATGCTCGCTATTGGCAACAATGTAGGCATGAGTAGCACACGTATACGGGTTCACGAAAGTGTGACGATAGGTGACAATGTGAAGATTGGTGGTTGTGTACTGATTACGGACACTAATGGTCATCCGATGGATTATGTGGCTCGTCGCAGTTCAAACGAAGGCACTAAGTCTGCACCGGTAGTTATAGAGGATGACGTATGGGTAGGTGCTCACTGCATTATCCTCAAAGGTGTGACGATCGGGGCAAGAAGTATAATAGGGGCAGGTAGCGTGGTGACAAAGTGCATTCCTGCCGACTGCGTGGCAGCTGGTAACCCGTGCAAGGTTATAAAGAGTTTAAATAAATGAAACAAAGAATATTGTATATAGACAGAATAAAGGGATTGGCTATCATCTTGGTTGTTGTTGGACATTTATATACATTCTCTGAAGCAACAGATGGCAATCTCGTCAATAAGTTCATTGGGTCATTCCACATGGCTTTGTTTATGTTTGTTTCTGGTTTCGTTGCATATATATTACCCCCCCCACTGGACTATAGAAGCTTGCTAACGAAATTGCTGACAAGATGTGTCAAGTATATTGTTCCCATGTATGTGGTGGGATGGTTGCTTTATCTCTTTGTATTAAATACTGTCAGTCCTGACAATAATATGCTTCTTGCAATGAAGGATGGCGTTCTGTTCGGCAACTGGTATTGGTATTTGAAGGCTTTGACAATTTTCTCATTATTGAGTTTGCCCATTATGCATGGAAACAAAATATGGATTGATGTTGTCTGTATTTTTGTTTGTTATTTCTTGTTTGGAGTATTATGGAAATATGGAGGTGAAATAGGTGCGATTCTTTGTATGGAGCATGCAACTTGTTATTTCCCATTTTTTTCATTAGGTCTTTTGACGAGGAAATACAGTCGTTTGCAAAAACTGATGAAATCAGACGCTCTCTTTGCGATTTCTATAGTCGGATATGTCAGCTTGTTCTTCTCCACATGTGATATTCATATTCTCAACACTTTGTCCAACAGGTTTTTGCTGCCGGTATGTGCGATAGTTGTGGCTTTCAATACTTTGAGCAAGATGGATCATAAGCAGTCAAAAATTCTGCAAGGCTTGGAATATTTTGGAAATAATTCTTTGCAAGTCTATCTGTTCCATTATTTCTTTGTGCTTTTCGTGAATATCCATATCATGTGGATATGGGGAATGGATAATGATAATAATTTATTCATGCATCTTTGTGTTCTCATGATGTCGATAGTCATAGCCGCTTTGTCAATATCAGTGGGAGAGTTGTTGAAATATTCCAAATATATAAGCAAATTAATTTATGGTAAATAGCAATAGGGATTTATATGTCGATGTGGCAAAGGGACTCGGTATTTTGCTTATTGCCTGTATTCATACAGAGGTCTTTGGCGTTGTAGACTATGCTTTGACATTCATAGCAGTACCGGTATTTTTCCTTATGAGTGGTTTCTTTGACCGATCGGAAAAACCGTTTTGTCAGTGGTTCCCAAAATCTCTCCGTACATTGATATTGCCTGCTGTCATCTGGATTTTGATAGCTACAGCGTATATCAAGCTGTTGGGCTATGCGAAAGACAGGAGTTGGGGAGAGAATCCGTTCAATTGTTATATCATTACTGGTTATAATGGTCCTGCGTGGTTTCTTTTCGCTTTACTTTATGCCAAGGCGTTGACTTGGGGATTGGTAAAGACGAAACTTCCTAAATATGTAGTCTGTGTTGTCTGTATAGCGATAGGCTATATAGGTATGACAGTGAATATGCCGTTCCTGTTGGATGAGGGATGTGCCGCTCTGCCTTTTTATGTGGCAGGTAAGTATTGCTATCCTTATCTCAGAGAGGTCATTTCAAATAAGTGGCTTTTGATGTGTGGTGTTATAGCTTTGCTCGTGTATATAATGCATTATGCCAACTTTACTATAGTACCACAGTCGAATGGTAATTTTGCGCCATACTATGTAGTAGCTTTGGTATTGATGATTTTGTGCTTTGTCCCATTCATGTTCATCTCAGACAAACTTCATAATCAGAAGTGGCTCGCATCGTTAGGTCAACATTCGTTGGGAATAATGCTCTTGCATTCCCCCATGTGTCATACGGCAGCGGTGGTTTTGAACAGAGTCTTTGAACCAGGCTCTATGTTATGGATTGTCTGTTTCCTCGTGGCTTATGTCGCAATTGTATTTGTGGCTTATTGGGGAACGGTCATGATAGAGAAGTATACACCAGTGCTTTTGGGGAAGAGATAGGTTATAGCCGTTTCATCGTATCCAAACGATTAGCTCTGTAATTTTCGATTTTTGGCATTGAGGATTCGAATCATTGGCAATAAGGAAAAAGTAATGACAACGGAAAACAAAACGCTAAAGGCTGTCGCACCATATACCCACCCTGGTTTCTTGAACTTCAAATACGCTCCATTTGAAGCATGGAAACGTAATGGAGGGAAGGAAGCAAGGAGTCATTATCCTTGGCGCTTCCTGCATTGGTGGGCTTTTCGTTGGGAATTGCCGACATTGTGGAAGAGCAGGAAGGAGGCGAGGCTGAGGTTCATGGAACCGGTTTCGCTCCACTTCGATGCGTTTCCTGATTATGCCATTTGTGAGGTGGTGCCGATGTTTTGGGATTGTTGGCCCGGTTATTTCGAGAATACTTGTCTGTGGTTGAGAAAACATAATGTGAAGACAGCCGTATTCACTTCACGGCAGACTGCGGAGCGGATGCAAGAGCGGTTCTCTGGAGAGAGTAAGAAATGGCAGAAGATGAATGTCATTTGGTGTCCGGAAGCGGTTGATGGGGAATTATATCAGAAAGGCAATGAGTTGAAGGATAGAAGTATTGACTTGCTGGAGTTCGGACGATCAAACGATAAGGTGGTTTGTTCGGAGAAACTTGCTGGCATAGAGATAAACGGGAACCGGATACTGCATATTTGTACAAAACAGAATGGCAAATTTGTCTATACCAACGAACAGTTGTATGAGGCAATGGGTGATGCTAAAGTTACCATTACTCTGCCCCGAAGTATGACGCAGCCCGAAGTGGCTGGTGATATAGAAACTCTTACGCAACGCTATTGGGAGTGTATGTTCTCACGGATGGTGATGGTGGGCCATGCGCCACAGGAACTTGTTGATTTCATCGGATATAATCCTGTAATAGAACTTCGTGATGATATCTCAGCAGAAGAACTGATTGCAGATGTATTGGAAAACATAGAAAATTATCAGTCGCTTGTTGACAAAAACAGGGAAACGGCTGAAAAACTCGGAAGTTGGAATGTGAGAATGAAGTGGCTGATGGGAGAGCTGACCTACGAATATAGCTTATAGAAACAATAGGTTGATATGGCTTGTGTAATAACAAACGTTAAATATATAGTCGTTTAGCCTACCTGCACGACCACATTGCCTCTTTTTTGTTATTTTTGAATGTGTTTAGACCATTAACAACGGTCAAGGAGCAATCGGACATCGTTGCACACGGTGTGCCTTAATCTTGTCATTTAAATTACTAAAGCAATGTTTCATAATATTGAAATAAATAGATTCCGTGGTATAAAATGCTCGAAAATAGAAGGCTTGAAACAGATAAATCTTTTCTTCGGAAAGAACAACTGTGGCAAGTCATCACTTTTGGATGCCATTTTTCTCATATCAGGTATATCAAACCCGAAGTTGCCTCTTAATGTTAACATCATACGCAACTATCGTCGATTGGAACCTTCTGATATGAAGCTGGACTTCTATTCTCTTGACATGAGCAGCCCTATCGTAATAAAGGCTGAGAATGACGAAACAAGAGAGTTGCAAATATCTGTTGTTGAGTCGTCTTCAAGCAAGGTGAACCTTCTGGGCGAAGACAACAATGTGGCTTCTACCGATCCTGACAATAGGTATGGTTTGGTGTTAAAGTATAAGGTTGACGAGCATGCTTACGAGTCTTCAATAATAATGTCGCATTCTTCTAACAACTCTCTGGAGCAACGAATAAAGATGCCTGCACATTATAAGGAGAAACTCACATGTAGATATCTTAATCCGAAGTTCGACTTTACGACTTCCATTGACGGACTTGTAAACGTAATAAAGAACAAGGACGAGGCGTTCATCGTTAACGCTTTGCGACTCATAGAACCAAATATCAAGGATTTTGTTCTTTCGCAAAATGAGGTTTTGGTGGATATCGGTCTGGATAAGCGTATCCCTATAAATATGATGGGAGACGGAGCACGCAAGATTTTATCTATCTTGACCACCATATACGAATGTAAAAATGGTATAGTGTTGATAGACGAATTGAGTAATGGCTTCCACTATTCTGTTATGAAAGGGGTGTGGCGAGCGATTGTTTCTGTAGCTAAGAAAAACAATGTGCAGATTTTTGCCACTACACACGACCTGGATTCAATAAAAGGTTTGCGTGACGCTGCAAAGTCTGGCGAGGAGTATGATGACTCTATCGTATGTTTTAAATTGCAGCGAACTGCCGATTACGAACTGAAGTCGTATACGTATTCTCTTGACAGTGTTGATTATTCTTTAACCCAGGAAATAGAAATCAGATAATATGAATCTTATTTTTATTGAAGCGAAGAATGCAAATACTTCCGAATGCAACTTTCTCAAGGCTGTATTGTCGAAACATTTTGTCGACAAGTCTGTAGAATTTATTTGTATGGATGGGGTTGGGAATCTTTTCCAAAAGTCTATCATAAACAGAATGGAACAGGCGCAAGTCGAAGGTGATAGTGTTCTTGTGCTGGTTGATGCTGACAGTCCAAGTAAAGGATGGGGATACACTAAGAGGCATGACGATATCGAGGCTAAAAAGACAGAATTGCAGTTGAACTTTCCTCTGTTTATTTATCCGAACAATAGTGACGATGGTGATGTAGAGGTATTGATGGAGAGTCTTATCCGCAAAGATCTGCATAAAGATTGGTGGGATTGCTTTGAGGACTATGAAACATGTATTCAAGGAGCAAAGGATTCTGAAAACAATCAAAAATACAATCTGCCTAATCGTAAAGCAAAGCTCCATACTTATATCACTTCGCAGCAGTTAAACAAAAAACAGCGTGATAAAATAGGTTCCGGATTATGGCTCTTTGATGATTCTAATTATTGGGATTTAACACGAGAGACTTTGAAGCCGTTATTGGATTTTTTTGAAGATCATCTACAGTGATAGCTTTCTTAGTTATTAATGTTACCAGGTGCAAAACTGCTGTTACAGTATTGGGGAATTATATTTCTGCATATATGTAACATATTTACCACATTGTGAAAGATGTTTTGTCAATGTATGTTGGTACATAAACATTTAAGATATATTGGAAATATTCAAAAATATTGTGTATCTTCGCAGTATTAATGTAAACAAAAAGGCTATATGTATATATCAAGGATAAAACTATATAATTGGAAAAACTTCCACGATTGTGAAGTTGTGCTTTCCGAGCGTTGCTTCATTGTAGGAGCAAATGCTACAGGAAAGTCTAATTTCCTGGATGTTATACGCTTTATGCGTGATATAGTAAAGCAGGGAGGAGGATTACAGGCTGCTGTTGCTCTTCGAGGCGGGTTGAAAAAGATACGTTGCCTCGCAGCCAGGCAAAGAACGGAAGTCTGTATAGATTTAGATATCTGTGAAAATGGGCAAAGCAGTCCGAAATGGCGATATTCGTTAGAACTGTCTAACAAAGGCGGCGGAATTCAAAAGCCATACCCTTTAGTGAATCGTGAGATAGCATACAACTATTACACCAACAAGACGGTACTTGACCGTAAGTACAATAGCCAAGAGGAGGACTCAGAAACACTGAAATTCACTCATTTAGAGCAGCCGACAGCAAATGCTGAGTTCAGGGAGATAAAGGATGTGTTTCAGACAACCGAATACCTGAACGCGATTCCACAATTTGTGAGGGATGCCGACTCTGTGATGTTATCGTCAGGAATGGAGGATTATTTCGGACGTAATTTCATGGAACGTCTTTCTCTGCTTAATACCGCAACACGCAATAAGTATCTTAAAATAATCAACGAGGTGCTTCTTACGGCAGTTCCACAATTGGAGAATCTGTCGTTCGTGAAGGATGAGAAGGGTGTACCTCATATCGAGGCTAAATACAATCATTGGAGGGCTAAAGGCAGCAAGCAGAACGAGAAAATGTTTTCTGATGGAACCATACGTCTTATCGGTTTATTGTTTGCTATGTTGGACGGTAGCGGCATTATTCTTTTGGAAGAGCCAGAGACGAACTTGCACACTGCCATCATTGAGGCTATACCGGAGTTTATTGCCAAGGTGCAGCGCAACAAGAAAAGGCAGGTGATCATAACAACCCATAGTTACGAGATATTGTCGAATCCGGGAATACGAGCCGATGAACTTGTTATATTGCGTCCGACATCGGAAGGAACGGTTGCAAAAAATGCCAAGACGGACGATACCGTCAGTGCGATGCTTGACGCAGGTCTTACTGCTGCCGATGCCGCAATGTCTGAAACAAAGGCACAGAATGTAAACGATATTGGCAACGTTGTACTTTAAACAGTATAAGGTATGACAGAAGTTTTTATTGTGGGTGATGATTCGGTTACACAAGAACGCAGTAGGTTGCAGAAATACTGGAAGATATGGGAGATTTTTTGCGTAACTGATTTGTTATAAAGAATAAAGTTAAAATGATACCTAAAATAATACATTACTGTTGGTTTGGCCGAAACCCGTTGCCTGAACTGGCGCAGAAGTGCATTGCTTCGTGGAAGAAGTATTTGCCTGATTATGAGATAAAGGAGTGGAATGAGTACAACTTTGATGTCAATATCATTCCATATACGGCAGAGGCGTATGCACAGAAGAAATATGCTTTTGTAAGCGACTATGCGCGCTTCTGGATACTATATAAATACGGTGGAATATACTTTGATACTGATGTCGAGGTGATACGTCCGATGGATGATATCATAGCTCGAGGAAACTTTATGGGATTTGAGACGGACCCTAATCCTGCAAAAGGCGACGCGAGTGAAGGGAGCGTCGCCCCCGGCCTCGGCCTTGGGGTGAACCCCGGCCTCGGGCTGATGAAAAAAATGCTTGATTATTATGATGGTAAGCATTTTGTGCTTGAAACAAATGCAAGTAAACAAATAACTGTAGTTGATATTTGTACCGAAGTACTTAAGGAGAATGGGTTACAGCTAATAGCAGGAATACAGAAAGTTGCTGACGATTGTTACATATATCCAGCGGAATATTTCTGCCCGACAAACTTGACGACAGGACGTATTCATGTAAAACCGAACACTCGTACAATACATCATTATGCAGGTTCTTGGGTGGACAATAAATATCAGTTTAAGAATTTCATAAAGAAACTATTACCAGAGAAACTGATCATGGTATTTAGCGAATGGAAATCAAAGAAAAATAAATAGTAATGAAAGGAATATCGATATTTTTTACCCTTTATTGGATAATATATTTCCCTACATGTATAGCATACAATGATTTGCCTGGCTTCTCCAGTGTAGATGAGATGATGACAATAGTCTTGTTCTTGTTTACATTGCTGATGTGTCGGAAACGCTATATCAACAGGAAACCAAGGAAAGAGTTTATTGTATGTTTGGGTGTTATAGCTTTTTATTTCGTTTATTCTTTGATCTGGGGAGTCAATGTCTTGGGAGGCATTCTGCTTGACTTGATGCAGGAGGTCCGTCCGTATACCATTATTTTCTGTACTTGGATTCTGAATCCTCAATTCTCGAAGAAACAGAAAAAATGGATGCTGGCGACGATGGTCTTGACATTGGTGTCATGGATAATCTATCATCCGGACTCTTTTGAAAATAGAAATGCTGAGTTCCTGGTCCTTGGTCAGTTGGCTATTTGTACGGGTATGTCATGGTATCTGTTGACAAAGCAGACAAAGCGCAACCGCAATATTGCGTTATTGCTGGTCTTGATGGGAATGATAGCTCCTAAGTTCAAGTTTATGGGTGAGGTGGTCTGCTTTATCGCCTTTATCTACTTCCTGAGAAAGCGTCTTAATTTCAGGTCTCCCAAAACGATTCTTTATTGCACAGTAATAGTTACAATTGTCTTGACTGTGACATGGACACGATTTGATGCTTATTATGTATCAGGATTGAGCAATGAATATTTGGCACGTCCTATGACATACAAAACTTCGCTGAAGATTTTGTATGATTATTTTCCCTTCGGACCGGGTATGGGAACATTTGCATGTAATGGAGCATGGAAATTTTATTCTCCATTATATGTGAAATATAACTTGAATGACATTTGGGGACTTGATGAAGCTGGAGGTTTTATTTGTGATTCATATTATCCTACTTTGGCTCAGTTTGGAATCGTCGGAGTTTTCTTCTTCTTGTGGTTCTGGAAACGAAGGTTCAAGGAGATAAATGTTATTCAGGATATGCGCTATTATCGAGTGGCGATGATCACTGTTTGCTGTCTCGCCATCGAGCAGACGGCTGACTCGTCATGGCTCTCTGGTAAGGGTATGGGATATTGCATGCTCCTTGCTCTCTGTCTGAATGCCAACAGAAATATGATGATTGAAAGGCAACGGCAGATGGCTGCAACAGCTAATGAACAAATGGAGACTCCCAAATGACTAAAGTCCTGATGGTTGGCTCTGCGGAGCAGAGTGGGGGCGGTGTGGCAAGCGTGCTGCGTCTGATGAAGCAGATGCCCTTCTGGCAGAAATACCATTGCGGATGGTTCGGCACTCAGATTCAGCGCAGCTATGGCGTGAAGCTATGGTATGCGCTGAAGGCATACGCCAAGGCACTCTTCACGATATGGGGATACGACATCGTACATTTCCATACGGTGCCTGACAGGATTTGTTTGATTATCCAGCTGCCTGTGCTCTTGCTGGCATTACTTGGCAGGAAGAAGATTATCATGCATGTTCACATGGGCAACCAACTGGAGGACCATACAAAGAACAAATTGTTTATATGGTGTCTGAATCGGGCTGACCGTGTGGTGCTCCTGGCGAAGAAGTGGCAAAAGTGTTTTGCAGACTGGTTTCCTACGGTGAAAACAAAGACCGCCGTGATATACAATGCTTGTGCTCCGGCTCCAGTCGTGGATTATTCTATCAAGGAGAAAAGTATCATCATGGCAGCTTTCCTCAATGACAACAAGCATCCTGATTTGCTCCTGAAAGCATGGAAGAATCTGAAAACGGATTTCCCAGACTGGCATCTTACCATCATGGGTAATGGTGAAGTGGAGCGCTTTCAGACCATGGCTCATGATATGGGTCTGGATGATAGTGTTACCTTTACTGGCTATATAACAGGCAAGCAAAAGGAGGACGTTTGGAACAGAGCGAGCATCTATTGCATGTGCTCGCGCAATGAGGGATTTCCCATGGTCGTGCTGGAGGCATGGGCAAGAGGCGTAGCTGTGGTTACTACTCCTGTTGGTGGTCTGCCCGATGTGATAGAGGAGGGCAGAAACTGCCTGACTTTCCCATTTGATGATGCTGCTGTGTTGGCTTGCCAGCTGAAGCGCCTTATAGAGTCGCCGCAACTCAGAATGGATATGGCGGTATATTCTAAAGCCTTTGGCGAGAGAGTGTTTGCACCGGAGAGAGTGAATGAGAGTGTGGAGAATTTGTATGAAACTGTTCTTTTGGGCTAATATTATTTCTATATGAAAATTCTAATTAATGCATACGCCTGCTCGCCGGGTATGGGGAGTGAGCCGGGAATGGCATGGAACTGGGTGAGCAATCTCGCCAAGTTCTGCGAACTGCATATCATTACCGAAGGGGAGTTTCGCGAGAAAATAGAGACCGTGGTGCCGACCCTGGAGCAAGGCGGGAACATGCATTTCTATTATAACCCCGTGTCGGAGAAAATCCGCAAGATGTGCTGGAATCAGGGCGACTGGCGATTCTATAAGTATTATCGTGAGTGGCAGTGGAAAACGTATCTTATGGCGAAGGACATCTGTTCGAAGGAGCAGATAGATATCCTGCATCAGTTGAATATGATAGGATTCCGTGAGCCGGGATATCTCTGGAAACTGTCGGAGGAAAATGAATTGCCCTTCGTCTGGGGACCGGTAGACGCCAAAGACAAATTCCCCGTAGCTTATTTGGATGGAGCAGGAGTGAAGACGAAACTCTTTATGCGCCTGAAGAATTTCCTGACCGGTATCCAACTGAGATATTCCGGTAGGGTGAAGAAGGCTGCACGGCAATCATCTGTCGTCTTCTCGGCTTCTTCAAACTCGCAGCGTTCTTTCAAAAAATATTTCGGCATCGACTCTCCGTTGCTCAACGAAACAGGATGCTATATCCAGAATCACCCTTTGGAAGATAAGATGGGAAAGGATACTTTCGATGTGCTTTGGGTCGGCAAGATGGACTTCAGAAAACAGTTGGGGCTGGCTCTTATGAGTATTGGAAAGACCGGCAACGACAAGATTATCCTTCATATAGTGGGGGGAGGTGAGGCAGAACAATACAAATCACAGGCTGCAGCACTCGGTATCGCCGAAAGATGCGTTTGGCATGGGTCAGTCACTCATGATGAGGTGCAGTCCATTATGCAGCAGTCTGACATATTCCTTTTTACAAGTGTGGCTGAAGGTACACCACATGTTGTGTTGGAGGCCATAGGCAATAATCTTCTTGTAGTATGTTTTGACACTTGCGGCCAGGGCGATGCAGTAAACCACAATGTCGGCAGAAAGATTCCTCTATCCAATCCTGCACAATCCGCCAGCGACTTCGCCCGCATCCTCAACGAACTGGAGCGTGACAGGGGTTTGCTTAAAAAACTGTCAGCAAACTGCAGGCAGAGACAGATCGAACTGTCTTGGGAAGAGAAGGCTAAGACGATGGTGAAGTGGTATGAAAAACTGAATGAGAAATAGCGGCTGTTGTCGGGGTAGTCGTCAATAGAATAATGTGTAAGAATAGTTTGGATTTTAAGCGAGTCTGGATTCGATTCCGCGAATTCGGCGGACTGAAACTTTTGTGGAAGTATTACACGATGGGATTGACAAAGCCCATCATTGCTGCCATATTTCGTTGTCTGAAAAGTCATCAATCACTAAAGTCTGTGTATTATGTCGTGCAGGAAAAGGCAGAACAGAAGCTGATTGACAGATATGGCCACTTGCTCAAAGACAGCGCAGACAGGCAGCATCGCAATGATGAAGCCGCGGGCAATGTGCCGCCCATTATCTGGACTGCCTGGCTTCAGGGAATGGAACAGGCACCTCGTCTCGTGAGGTCTTGCATGGCATCACAGCGGAAATGCTTTCCTTGCTATGAACATCGGATTCTCACTCTTGACAACTACCGCCAATGGGTGGAACTGCCCGAATGGGTGGAGGAGAAATATGCGAGGGGGATGATTCCGGCTGCCTTGTTCAGCGACGTGTTGCGCGTGGCGGTCTTGAAGCGATATGGCGGCTTCTGGATGGATGCCTCCGTGTTGTGTACGGGTTTTGGCAATCAGCAGTTGCAGAAACAGTGGACTGAGGTGGAAAACAGCCGGTTTGCCGTGTTCAGATATTACCGTAAGGGCGACCGATATCCAAGCGGATTGTCCAATTGGTTTATTGCCGCCACGCCAGACAACGTTGTCCTTACCTCTGTCTATGATATGCTCACCGCATATTGGCGTGATTATGACTGCACTATCGATTATTATATGATGCACTTGTTCATCAGTTGTGCCCTGAAGGCATTCCCGGAGATGGAACGTGAGATGCCCAAACTGAACAGCCGATACAGTTTCTTTCTCGGCGACGCCCTCTCCCGCACTTATAGTCAGGAGGCGTGGCAGGAACTGGTAGACCATGTGGCAATACATAAACTCAACTACAGAAAGGCGGAGGAGGCACAGAAAAATCCGCAGAGCTATTATAATTTCATATTGGAAATAAATCAAAAATGACATTCAAACTTAAAAACCTGGATATCCTCTGCAGCAGGGCGCAACTCGAAGCGCTGCCAGAGGGAAAACTGCTTATCAATACCATCAACGCCCACTCGTATAACACGGCGCGAAAGGACTCACTCTTCGCCGAGGCGCTTACACGGGGCGATGTCCTCATTCCCGACGGAGTGAGCGTGGTGAAGGCTTGCCGATGGATAAAGGCGAAGTCGCAGCCCAGAGAGCGTATCGCCGGATGGGACCTCTTCGTGTTTGAGATGAACCGCTTGGAGGAGCTCAGTGCCATGTGTCATGAGGCAGGAGAGGGATTGGCTGACGATGCCTGCGCTGCCACGGAGGCGAAGAAGACCGTGATGTTTATGGGCAGTTCGCAGCGTGTGCTCGATCTGATAGTGGAACGTGCCGCCGAGGTCTATCCTCATCTCAGGGTGGTGACGTATTCACCGCCATACAAACCGGAGTTTTCTGCCGACGACAACCGTGCCATCGTTGAGGCTGTCAATGCCGCCGACCCCGACCTGCTGTGGATTGGAATGACGGCACCCAAGCAGGAGAAATGGACCTACTCTCATTGGCAGCAACTGGATATCCACTGTCATGTGGGCACTATCGGAGCCGTGTTCGACTTCTTCGCCGGCACCGTGGAGCGTGCACCGATGTGGTGGCAGCGTCACGGACTGGAATGGCTCTACCGTCTGCTCAAGGAGCCTAAGCGCATGTGGCGCCGCTATATCATCGGCAATGCCCTGTTTCTCTGGAATATCTTTTTCAGGGAGTGACCGCCAGCCTGCCACACCGCAAATAAACCCAAAACGGGCAAGTGCTACCTCTAACACGATTAACATATCGTCTGAGGTAGCACTTGCCCGTTATTCTTTTCAGAACTTAGTGCTCGGCTTCTGCCGTGCATTAGGCTATTGGGGGGGGGGAATTTTTTGTCCAACACCTCGTATTTGCTTACTTGCGACTTGTATTCCGGCACAATCTCCTTCATCTTCTTCACTATCGCCATGTCGTCGTGGGTGTATGAAATCCTGAGTAGTTCGTCCTCGTTCTTCTTCGCCTCCTCATAGTCATACTCACGCACCTTTGCCACCATGATCTTGGGGTTGTTCGTCGGTATGGTGTTCTCCTTGGTGGAAAGCAGCTCCTCATACAGCTTTTCGCCCTCACGCAGTCCGGAGAACTTTATCTCTATGTTCTTGGCTCCCGACAGCGATATCATACGCTTCGCCAGGTCTACGATCTTCACCGGTTTGCCCATGTCGAAGACGAATATCTCGCCGCCCTTGCCCATCGTTCCCGCTTCGAGCACCAGCTTGCATGCCTCTGGGATGAGCATGAAATAGCGGATGATGTCGGGATGCGTGACAGTCAGCGGACCGCCCTTGCGTATCAGTTTCTTGAAGATAGGAATCACCGAACCGTTGGAACCGAGCACGTTGCCGAAGCGTGTGGTCACAAACTGCGTCACGCCCTTCACCCTGCCGTCAACGATAGCCTGGTTCAGCGACTGGCAGTATATCTCGCATATTCGCTTCGAGCAACCCATCACGTTCGTTGGGTTCACCGCCTTGTCTGTTGATATCATCACAAACTTCTTCGTGCCGTATTTCACGGCAAGGTCGGCTATGATGCGGGTGCCGTTCACGTTGTTGCGCACCGCCATGGCAGGATTGTCCTCCATCATCGGCACATGCTTGTAGGCAGCGGCATGGAACACGTATTCCGGACGGTGCACCTCGAATATCTTCTCCATGAAAGGCTTGTCGGTGATGCTGCCCACGATGGTCTGGTTCTTCACGTCGGCAAACTGGTCTTTCATAATCAGTCTCACATCGTGCATCGGCGTCTCCGCCTGGTCGATGAGTGTCATCTCCGCAGGCTTGTATATAGCCACCTGTTTCACCATCTCCGAACCGATGGATCCCGCAGCGCCGGTGATGAGCACCCTCTTTCCCTTGAGCATCTCTCCGATGGCGTTCATGTCCACCTCTATCTTTTCGCGCGGAAGCAGGTCTTCAATCTCAATCTCGCGCAGCTGGTTGTAGGTCAGTTTCGATTTGCCGTCCCATTCCTCGGCGGCAGGCATCATCATTATCTTTATGCCAGCCTGCACAAACTCGTCCACCATCGCCTGGTTGTCGCGGAACTTCTCAGTCTTCAGCGGCGACACGAGCAGCACCTTCACGTGCAGGTGTCTCATCTGCTGGGCGATACCCTTCTTGTTCAGATACACCCTCTTGCCCATGATATACGCATTGCGCATTTCCGGTCCGTCGCTGATGAAAGCCTGTAGCATGTATTTCTTCTCCCTCGTGGCAAGGATACTGTTGGCGAGGCTCACTCCGCCGCTCTTCGTACCGTATATCGCCACCGGCTGAGCCTTGTCAGCCATGAATCCGTCGAACATGGCACGCACCATCATCCTCTCTACCCACATCAGCATGGCAGAGCAAATAAACATCATGAGATTTCCGCGCAGCGACTGATGCATTATCACACCGTCTGTCCCGACCTCGTTCATCACGATGCTCACCAGATACGACAGACAGGAACCGACAAACGCCGCCTTGCCCACCCGCTCAAGGTCGATGAGCGACGAATAGCGCAATATTCCGGTGTAGGTGTGGAACAGGCGGAAGCACACGCCGAATATCAGCACGCAAATAAGGTTGCCTGCCGTGAGCTGCCAGAAATTCTGTGCAAAACCGTCTCCTCCAAATTCCAGATAGCTGCCCACGTAGCTCGAGAAGAACACCGTGAGGCAGTCTAAAAACAGTACACACCAATAGGGTAGCGCCCTACTTGAGAAATACCAGTCGGATAATCTGTAAAATACCTTCATAATCCTTTTTGTCCCTTAATAATAAAAAGTGGTTTGATACTTACTTCGTTGATAAGCAATAATGTTGTTCCTTAGAGGTGTTGGAACTCGTAGTCAACCAACAATAATCGCCATTACTATATACCATCTTTTGCAAAGGTACTCATCTTTTTCGTTTCGTAACTACTTTTTCTGACATTTTTCGTTAAAAGCCTCATGATTTATTGATTTTTGATAGACTTCAATGAAATTTCTGGTACCCCTAACAACAGCCGCCCTATCTTGTCGCGGTTTTGTCGCACCCTAAAACCAAAAAAAACGACATAACTCGTTGCTTAAGAACTTGTTATGTCGTTATGAGTTGCGGAGGCAGGACTCGAACATGCGACCTCCAGGTTATGAGCCTGGCGAGC
>ERZ1026888.298-NODE-298-length-29134-cov-8.031432_pt1 | contig 29134 bp, 26 predicted proteins | sample MGYA00380174_ERZ1026888 | MGnify/ENA primary metagenome ERZ1026888 (study PRJEB33269, sample SAMEA4719810) | human gut metagenome | biome: human-associated habitat; feature: organic feature; material: feces | place: Cameroon | collected 2013-10 ...
TGGAACCAAGGGTCGAAGAAGAGATAGAACTTCTCTACCCTTACTCCGAAGAGCTTGGAGAAGAAAAAGTGACCGCCCTCGTGGAGCAACACCAATATGGAAAGCGCCAACATGAGCTGAAGCGCCTTGATCAAGAATATTTCCATTGTTTTACTTTGAACTGTGAAGGCAGAAAACTGAGACCTTTGTGAGGCTCCTCCCGCCGTTCACCATGATTATGATTGATAAACTTTATTGATAATTCGTGATTGACAGTGTGCACACCTTATTATATATATACGGCGTCTCTCACACCCTTTATTATATATTATGACGCACTCTTCATCAGTTCGGCAGCAATGCGTCGGGCCTCGGCATCGGTCTGCAGATAGACGTCGAGATCGGGCTGACTGTCGAAGGTGGCTTTCGCCATCACCTGCTCTATGATGTCGCCCATCTGCAAGAATCCACACTCGCCACGGCGGAAGCCGGCATTGACCACCTCGTTGGCAGCATTGACGATGCACGACATGTTGCCGCCTTTCCTGATAGCCTCGAAAGCCAAGCGCAGACATTTGAACTTCTCGTAGTCGGGCTCAAAGAACTGCAGGTCCTTGGTCTTGAACAAGTCGAGACGGTCGCCCTGCAGAGGCAGGCGCTTGGGGAAGGAGAAGGCATACTGTATGGGCAGGCGCATATCGGGCACTCCCAACTGAGCCTTCACTGCTCCATCGACAAACTGCACTGCGCTGTGCACGACACTCTGCGGATGGATGAGCACCTCTATCTTGTCGGCAGGAACGCCGAAGAGCCATTTGGCCTCAGTCACCTCGAAACCCTTGTTCATGAGCGAAGCCGAGTCGATGGTGATCTTGGCTCCCATGTCCCATGTAGGATGGCGGAGCGCATCGGCAGCCGTTACCTTAGCCAACTGCTCCATGGTGTGATGGCGGAAAGGTCCACCCGAGCAGGTGAGCAATATCTTGTCTATCTCGTTGTCGTCCTCGCCCACCAGGCTCTGGAAGATGGCACTGTGCTCGCTGTCGACCGGCAGGATGGGCGCATGATACTGCTGGGCCAAACCGCATATCAGTTCGCCAGCCACGACGAGGGTCTCCTTGTTGGCAAGACAGATCTTCTTGCGCGCCTTGATGGCGTGGATTGTCGGCTCAAGTCCCGAGAAGCCCACCATGGAGGCAAGCACCATGTCGATAGGATCGGCCTCCACGATGTCGCAAAGCGCCTGAGCACCGGCATAGACCTTGATGTCGGGCTCATCGCTCAACAGGTCTTTCAACTCGTCATAATGTGCCTCGTTGGCTATCACCACGGCAGCAGGTTTGAACTTACGGGCCTGCTGCGCCAGCTCCTTCACACGGTTGTTGGCTGTAAGACAGTACACCTCATACAAGTCGCTGTGCTGCTCTATCACGTCGAGCGCCTGTGTGCCGATGCTTCCCGTGGAGCCAAGGATACATATTTGTTGTTTCTTCATTTTCTTTTATCTTGTTCTAATTTGCAAGCCTTCGCAGCTTTTCGCCGCCACTTAATCCAAGTCGAGGATTCCCTCGGGCAACTGCATCTTGATGACACGCTGCCCTGCATCCACCTCGTGAATGAAGTCGTTGCTGGCAGGAATCAGCAGTTCCTTTCCCGCAGGTGTCGTTATCTCGAAGAGCAAGTTGATGGTGCTGTCGTCCACATGGTCGATCGTGCCTATCACCAGACCGGTAGTGGCATCCACAAGCTGGAATCCGATAATCTCCGCCCACGACATATTCTCCTCATCGCTGTCGGAGAGATGACGGGGGAAGAACACCTCGCAGCCCGTATAGGCACGCACCTGTTCCTGCGTGTCGATGTCCTCGAACTTCACCAGCACATTCTCGTCGTTCTTAAACCGGTATTCCTCTATATAGAAAGGCACCAGGATGCCGTCGATGTCGAGAATGAGATAATCGGCATCCACACGGTCGAACACATCGTCGGTAATGGCGAAGGTGATTTCTCCCTTCACGCCGTGGGGCTTTCCCAACTTGCCTATCTTATAAACGTCGTCTCGTCTTATCATGATTTACTAAACATTAATCCGTGACACGTGTAATCTTGGCTCCGAGCTGATTGAGTCGGAACTCGATGTCCTCGTAGCCACGGTCGATCTGTGCGATGTTCTCAATGCGGCTTGTACCGTTGGCACTCATCGCTGCAATGAGCAGGGCAATACCGGCACGGATATCAGGACTTGTCATTCTGCCGGCACGGAGTCGGATCTTATGGTCGTGGCCCACCACCACAGCACGGTGCGGGTCGCAGAGAATAATCTGTGCACCCATATCGATGAGCTTGTCGACGAAGAACAGTCGGCTCTCGAACATCTTCTGATGGAAAAGCACGCTGCCACGTGCCTGAGTTGCCACAACGAGGAGAACCGACAGGAGGTCGGGGGTAAGTCCTGGCCATGGGGCATCGGCAAGCGTCATGATGGTTCCATCGATAAAGGAATCTATGACGTAGTGCTTCTGTTCAGGAATAAAGAGGTCGTCGCCCTCGATCTTTATCTTCACACCCAGTCGGCGGAAAGCCTCGGGAATGATTCCCAGGTTGCGGACCGACACGTCCTTGATGCGAACACCGGCTCCACACATGGCAGCCATACCGATGAACGAGCCCACCTCGATCATATCGGGCAGGATGCGATGCTCGGCTCCATGAAGCGACTTCACGCCCACGATAGTAAGGAGGTTGCTGCCTATGCCGCTGATCTGAGCGCCCATGGCGTTGAGCAGATGGCAGAGCTGCTGGATATAAGGCTCGCAGGCTGCATTATAGATGGTGGTGGTTCCCTCGGCAAGCACCGAAGCCATGATGATGTTGGCAGTACCCGTGACCGAAGCCTCATCGAGCAACATATAGCAGCCTTTCAGTTTTCTGGCCTCTATCTGATAGACGTTGCGCTCGTCGTCGTGCACGAACTTGGCTCCCAGATACTTGAATCCTAAGAAGTGGGTGTCGAGGCGGCGGCGGCCTATCTTGTCGCCTCCAGGCTTGGCGATGGTAGCCTTGCCACAGCGTCCCAACAGCGGACCTATCATCAGCACGCTTCCACGCAGCGAGGAGCACTTAGCCACAAACTCCAGGCTGTCGAGATAGTCGAGCTTCAGCTCGTCGCTCTGGAAAGTATAGTCGTTGCGGCTGTTCTGGGTTACTTTCACGCCTATCTCCCTGAGCAACTTGATGAGGTTGTTCACGTCGAGGATGTCCGGCACATTCTTGATGCGCACAGGCTCGTCGGTAAGGATAGTAGTGCAAATCACTTCGAGTGCCTCGTTCTTGGCACCCTGCGGAATGATGGTTCCTGTGAGCGGATGACCGCCTTCTATGATAAATGACTCCATAGACTATTCTTTGGGGGTTATGAATGATAAAGGGGGAATATTAGTTATTTGTTCTTTCTCTTGCCATTGCGTCCTTGCGGCTGCTCACGGTCTACAATTTTCTCGAACTTGAAAGTGTTTAAGTCGAGCTGAATCTTTCCGCCGGTAAAGCGGGCCAGGTCGGAAGCCACCTTCTCGCCGTCGCTCGAACCATGGCTCCACTGCATCAGGTTGCGATGCATCTGGTTGGCTGTGAGTTTCACCAGTTCGTCGCGCTCCCTGCCAGGCTCCATGGTCTTCAGAATCTCGAAAGCCTCGAAGAGCATGGCACCATAGTGGCGCACGGGAATCTTCTTCATCGGATAAGGCATGGGCGCGGGCTTCTGGGCCATCTGCGAGGCACTTGTCACATCGAAAGGATAGTCGATGTCGAGCTGGAAACGGCTCATGATGGCGAGCTGATCCCAGAGTTTGCGCTCATGTCCCTCCACATTCTTGCTCTCGGGGAACATTCGGTCCATGATGGCAATGATGGTCTTGGCGCATCGCTGACGCTCCTCACGGTCGGGCAGACCGACTGCATATTCGACCATCTGCTGTATCTCTCGTCCATACTCAGGCAGCACGATCTGCTCTCGCTGGGTGTTATAGTCTAATCCGTCTATATTCATTAAATCTCAATATATAATAATAGGTGTAAAAATCAAATGAGTTTCTTAGGCATCTTGGCCACAAAGTCCTTCAGATAGAAAGGAACGAAGTAAGCCACATCCTCGAACTTGCCTTCCACGAAGCGCTTCTCTGCCAGCGGAGCCATATTCTTCGCTAACGGTTCGATGCCCTTCACGAGTCGGGCATTCGGATGATTGATGACCTCCATACATTTCTCGGCTCCATTTCCGAAGAAATAGACAGTTCCACGATCGAGATACTCCTTGTAGGTATCTGCATCCACGATGTCAGCCTGGATAGGGCGCACCTCCTTCAGGGCACGATCCATCACCTTGGCATAGACTTCCATTCGGCGGGCGTCGAGCATAGGCACAATGAGCGCATCTTCCTCGGCAGGATGCTCGCCAAGGAGCACGGGCACAGCCAGCAACTCGAGTGTAGGCACGGCGATGAGCTTTGCGCCACGCCCATAGCAAAGGCCCTTGGCCATACTCACTCCTATGCGAAGACCCGTGTAAGAACCAGGACCGCAACTCACTGCCACAGCCTCGAGCGGAATATTGCGGGAATCAATGTAACTGATAGCCTCATCGACGAACACGCCCAACTTAACTGCATGGTTGGGACCGCTGTGATCTTCCTTGTTGAAAATCACGGCTCCATTATCACTAATTGCCACCGAGCACACGTCGGTACTCGTCTCAATACTTAAAATACAAGACATAAAAATAAATATATTCTTAAATAAGGTGCAAATTTACGCTTTTTCTCGCATTTTTTTGTAATTTTGCAGAAATTTAACGTGAAGAATATATGATACAGTCAATGACAGGCTTCGGAAAAGCTACCGTAGCCTACAAAGAAAAGAAGATCAACGTAGAGGTTAAGTCGCTGAACAGCAAGACTCTCGACCTCTCCACACGTATTGCTCCTCTGTATAGAGAGAAGGAAATGCAGATACGTCAGTTCATCGCCAAGAATCTGGAAAGAGGCAAGATTGATTTCTCTATCTGGATAGAAAAGGACGTTGTGGCTGACGCCACGCCCATCAACATGGCACTGGTGGAGAACTATTACCAGCAAATCAAGAAGATTTCGGCACAGACAGGCATTCCTGAGCCTGCCGACTGGTATGCTACACTGTTGCGCCTGCCCGACGTGACAACCAAGACCGATGTGGAAGAACTGACCGACGAGGAATGGAAGGCTGCACAGCAAGCCATTGACGAGGCTGTGAACCACCTCATCGAGTTCCGCCGCCAGGAGGGTGCTGCCCTGCAGAAGAAGTTCACTGAGAAGGTGGACAACATCCAGGCATTGCTCGCCAGCATAGAGCCTTACGAGAAATCGCGCGTGGAGAAGATCAAGACCAACATCGTGAACGGACTGCAGCAGATTCCTAATGTCGAATACGACAAGAACAGACTGGAGCAGGAACTGATCTACTACATCGAGAAACTCGACATCAGCGAGGAGAAACAGCGACTCAGCAATCACCTGAAGTACTTCCGCGAGACAATGAACGAGGAAGGACACGGCGTGGGCAAGAAGCTGGGCTTCATCGCACAGGAAATGGGACGCGAAATCAACACCACGGGCTCGAAGAGCAACCAGGCTGAGATGCAGAACATCGTGGTGAAGATGAAGGACGAGCTGGAGCAGATCAAGGAACAAGTGCTCAATGCTCTGTAAGCCTTCATTACATTTTCTCCAATATCCACCTATAATATGGAAAAAAACAACAATCACCCAATACAAGATTTGCCATTAGAAGAAGGGCAAATCATCATCTACCAACCTAATGAAACCATTAAGGTGGAAGTAAAAATGGAAGATGAAACGGTTTGGCTCACCCAAATACAGATGACAGAATTATTTCAAACTTCTAAACAAAATGTAAGTTTGCATATAAACAACATTTTCAAAGAAGGAGAACTTGAGAAAGAAGCAGTTGTCAAGGAATCCTTGACAACTGCTAAAGATGGGAAAAAATACAAGACAAAATTCTACAATTTAGATGTTATCATCTCTGTGGGATATAGAGTAAAGTCAATTCGTGGAACACGCTTTCGTCAATGGGCCAATAGCGTTCTAAAAGATTATCTTTTACATGGGTACACTTTTAACAAACGAATCGGATTATTGGAGCAACGTATGCTACATGCCGAAGAGAAAATCGACTTTTTCGTCAAGACTTCACTTCCACCAACAGAAGGAATATTCTTCAATGGTCAAATTTTCGATGCCTATCTCTTTGTTACCAATTTGGTAAAAAGTGCGCAGACCAACATTACACTATAGATAACTATATCGACGAAAGCGTCTTAACCTTGTTGGACAAACGAGCAAATTATGTTACCGCAAAGATTTATACGCATCACATTACCAGCCAACTACAATTAGATTTGGATAGGCACAATGCACAATACTCTTCCATTGAGATTTCTGAATACAGACATTCACATGACAGGTTTATTTGCATAGATGACATGGTTTATCACATTGGGGCTTCCATTAAGGATCTTGGAAAAAAGTGGTTTGCTTTTTCCAAGCTGAACGACATTACAACTACCGAGCTTCTGAATAAAATCAACAGAAACTAATTTTGTTAGACATCATGGCAACATCATTTTACGGCAACATACTGGAGGAGGCGTAAACGAAAAAGGCAAGATGAACACAGGAAGTCAAGACGAACATTACAACCAGCTCATGGGCGAGCTTCGCCAAAGTCTGAAAGTTCTCGCCCAAAAGATAGAACCAAAAGTATATGAATATGGATTTCTAAAAAGATAAAACTTAATTTGGAAGATTTGAATACTTTTCGTACCTTTGCGCGACAAACAAAGGCTATAATGTTTTAAGGTAATAAAAAAAAATGAAGAATGGACTGTTAATATTCAGCGCCCCATCGGGCAGCGGAAAAAGCACCATCGTAAACTGGCTGATGAAAGAACACCCCGAACTGAAACTGGCTTTCTCCATCAGCTGCACATCGCGTGCACCACGTGGCACAGAAAAGAACGGAGTGGAATACTTCTTCCTCACGCCCGAGGAATTCAAAGTCAAGATAGAAGCCGACGAATTCCTGGAATACGAGGAAGTGTATCAAGACCGATTCTACGGCACGCTGAAATCGCAAGTGGAAAACCAGCTTGAGGCTGGCGACTCTGTAGTCTTCGATGTAGACGTGAAAGGAGGCGTCAACATCAAGAAGTTCTATGGCGGGCGTGCCCTCAGCATCTTCGTACAGCCACCATCGGTAGAAGAGCTTCGCCGCCGTCTGAACGGCCGTGGCACCGATGCTCCCGAAGTTATCGAACAGCGACTGGCAAAGGCTAACTACGAGCTGACCTTCGCTCCACAGTTCGACCACATCGTGGTGAACGACAACCTGGAGAAGGCTGAACAGGAAGTTTACAAGCTCGTTTCCGATTTCCTGAATCAAGAGTAAGACAAGCCGGACTGAGGTTTCAAGGGAAAGTCCGGGTCGAGTCGTCGGATAAGGCAGGAATTAGTCATAATAGACGACCGGGCTTGGTCACAATAGACGACCGGGCTTGGTCACAATAGACGACCGGACAAAGCCGTCACAGATGCCTCAAGTCAAACATAAAACAAGAGCGAAAGATGCAAAAGAAGAAAGTGGGCATATTCGGCGGGAGTTTCAACCCCATCCACACAGGGCACATTACCCTTGCCAAGAGCCTCTGCCAGCAGGCAGGGCTGGATGAAGTGTGGCTGATGGTTTCGCCCATGAACCCATTCAAGAAAGAAGCCACCGACCTGCTGACAGACAAACTGCGGCTCGAGATGGCAGAACAGGCCGTTGCCGACGAGCCAAAACTCAAGGCATGCGACTATGAGTTCCATATGCCCAAGCCTTCCTACACCTGGCACACGCTGCAGGCGCTGAGCCAAGACTTCCCCAACGTCGACTTCACCCTCCTCATAGGAGGCGACAACTGGGCTTCCTTCGACAAATGGTTTCACCACGAAGACATCCTGAGCCACTACCCCATCGTCGTCTATCCGCGTAAAGGGTGCGACATAGGAAAAGTGCCATCGGGCGTAACCATAGTGGAAACGCCTCTGCTCAACATCAGCAGCACCGAAATTCGCCAACGCATTAAGGAAGGCAAAAGCATACACGGCATGGTGCCCGACAGCATAGAGCCACTGGCCATGCAATACTACTCCAACCAACACCCCTAACAAGAGCAACAACAAATGAACTGGAAAACAAAGATTAAGAGTTTTCTGAAGTTAGCCTTCGCCCCAGTACGCGGCAACGCCAACTTCTTCATCTTTATGTATCTGCTCGGCATTATCTGTGCCGTGGTAACAACTCCACGCTGGGGAGTCGTGTACGACAACCTGGCGCTGGAACTGTTTGTCGACGTCTACGTGGTTTGCGCCCTGCTGATGCTCGTACCCAAGAAGCGGAAGATACGCTTCTGCGTAAGAAGCCTGCTGTACATTATATTATATGTCACAGCGCTTGCCGACACCTACTGTTTCGTCAACTTCGGCTCCACCCTCAATCCCTCGATGCTGATGCTCGTGGGCGAGACCAATCCCGACGAGGCAAGCAACTTCATATCAGCCTGCCTCTCGCCTACCGTCATCTTCAGCGCCGTGGGATGGATTCTGCTGCTCATCCTCGTACAGGCCTTTGTGGCAGTCTTCCGCAAACCCATCATCAAGAGCCTGGGCTTTGCCGTCACCTACATCGAGCTGCTGTCGCTCAAGAAGAGATGGAACTGGGTGACGCGCGTCACCCGTGCCACGCCCTACGCTCTCACCGTGATAGGCATCATCATCTTCATAACAGGAGCCTGCACCTCATGGCACAACAAGATGGCGACATTCAAGCTCTTCGGAGGCAAGACCATAGGCGAAGTGGAGCACGAGCTCACCAACAAGGAGCATGCCGTGCTCTATATTCCTATCAACCGACTGGCTTTCAGCATCTACGCCAACAAGCTGGCCGCCAAACAGATCACACAGCTTATCCATGCCGCCAAAGACGTACAGGTAGACAGCTGCAGCTACCGCTCGTCGAACATCGTGCTCATCATAGGCGAAAGCTACGGCCGACATCACTCCCAGCAGTATGGCTACTTCATGAAGACGACACCACGCCAGGCAGCACTCGAAAAGTCGCGCAAACTCACCAAGTTTACCGACGTCGTGACTTGCTGGAACCTCACCAGCTTCGTCTTCAAGAACGTCTTCTCGACACATGTTGTGGGCGAGAAAGGCGACTGGTGCGACTATCCGCTCTTCCCCGAGCTCTTCCGCAAGGCAGGCTATCAAGTCACCTTCATCACCAACGAGTTCCTGCCTCAGGCCAAGGAAGCAGTCTACGACTTCAGCGGAGGATTCTTCCTCAACAACCCAGAGCTCAGCAAACTGCAGTTTGACAACCGCAACACCGAGCTTCATCCACTCGACGACGGACTGCTCGACGACTACGACAACCGCCTGAAGCAAAAGCAGGGCGAGCACAACCTCATCATCTTCCACCTCATGGGTCAGCACGTAGACTACAAGTCGCGCTACCGCAAGGAGCAAACCGAGTTCTGGGCAGGCAACTACGAGGACAAGCGCCCCGAGCTGAGCGCCAAGCAGCGCAAGATATTGAGCCACTACGACAATGCCACCCTATACAACGACTCCATCGTGGCACAGATAGTGAAGCGGTTCGAGAAGGAAGACGCCATCGTCATCTACATGCCCGACCACGGCGAAGAATGCTACGAGGAGAACCGAGGCTTTATCTGCCGCAACCATTCGGCAGCCATCGACTGGCCTCTCGCCCACTACGAGTTCGAGATTCCCTTCTGGATTTACTGCTCGCGCAAGTACATACGCAAACATCGCGACATCTACAAGCAGATACGCAAGGCCAAGGACCGACGCTACATGACCGACGCACTGCCCCATCTGCTGCTCTATCTGGCTGGCATCGAAACGCCAACCTATCAGGCCAAATACAACATCCTCAGCCCTGAGTACGACGAGATGCGGCCACGCATCCTGAAAAACTCTGCCGACTACGACAAGCTGAGAGATGAGCATATAGCCAAAGAAAAGAAAGCTAACGAGAAGAAGAAAGGAAAATAAGATTATGAGTACACCCACACTAAACCGAACAGAGTGCAACGCCCTGAGAGGACTTGCCATCATCGGCATCTTTCTGCACAACTACTGCCACTGGTTAGGCCCCATCGTCAAAGAGAACGAATACCAGTACATACAGCGCAACGTAGACTGGCTGCACCAGGTAATGGCGTCGCCCGACGGCTGGCTGCCCATGCATCTGCTGTCATTCTTCGGACATTATGGAGTGCCCGTGTTTCTCTTCCTCAGCGCCTACGGACTGGTACTGAAGTACGAGTCTGGTCCACGCATCACACAGGGCGCAGAGCGGTTCAGCATCACAGGCCGTCATCTGCCCAATCTGGGTGAGGGACTGCGATTCGTACGCTATCACTACCTCAAGCTCTTCAAGATGATGATTGTAGGTTTCGTCGCATTTACTATGCTCGACTACCTCACTCCCGGGCCTCATCACTATCAGTCGCTCGACATCATCGCCATGCTGGGCATGTTCAACAACGTATTGCCCGATCCCGACCGCATCATCTGGCCCGGACCTTTCTGGTTCTTCGGTCTGATGCTGCAGCTCTACATCGTTTACCGCCTCTTCATCTACCGTCGCCACTGGGCTTTCACCATAGTGCTGATGGTGGTCTGCTTAGCGCTTCAACTGTGTCTCTCGCCCGACGGCGAGGCGATGAACCGCTATCGCTACAACTTCATGGGCGGCATGTTGCCATTCGGCATCGGCATTCTTTATGCCCGCTATGGCGAGAAGATTCTCATGACTTTCCATCACAACACGACCAACGCCTTTGGCATCATCTTCTGCGGAGCCATCATCTACAGCCTCAGCGGAAGCGTGTTGGGCTGGACCTTCGTGCCTCTCTTCGTCTGTCTGTTCTGCGTCCTGGTGGCAAAGGTGCTGAGCGGAGTGAAATGGCTGCAGGGAGCATACAGATTTCTCGACTGGATGGGCGGAATATCGGCAGCACTCTTCGTTTGCCATCCTATCACCCGCAAGATATTCATCCCTATCAGCCGTTGGGGCGACATGTACGCCGGACTGCTGCTCTACATCATATCGAGCATCTGCTTAGCATGGCTCTTCTCTGAGCTGATGAAGAAGATTCCGAGTCCAAAGATGAAGTAAGATGAAGTAAAGAGTGTGAGTTTCGAGAGTGAAGACAATTTCAACCCCTTTCATTATGATAAAAATCAAAGATATAGAGCTTGCCAATATAAGCCGCTTCAGAGGCGAACTGATGGGAGCAGCCATGCTTTTCATCATCCTCTTTCATGTGGCGCTGCCCCGCGAGGATGCTTTCTTCGGGCTTCGTCGCATGGGCAATGTGGGAGTAGACATGTTTCTCTTCCTCAGCGGTATAGGTCTGTGGTTCTCGTGGACCAAGAATCCTGACGTGCGCCACTTCTTCGTGCGCCGCTATCTGCGCATCTATCCCGCCTGGCTCATCATAGCCTGCCTGTTCTATATTCCACGTTTTGAGGGAGGAGACCTCTGGGCATGGATCGACCTGGTGGGCGACATCAGCATCAACTGGGATTTCTGGCTTCACGACGAGTTGAACTTCTGGTACATTCCCGCCACCATGATGCTCTATCTCTTTGCACCAGGCTACATGGAGCTTATCAAGCGCCACCCCATCTATCGCTGGTTGCCTGTGGTCATGATCATGTGGTGCATCCTGGTGCAGTATGTCACTCCCATCCACCGTGCCGTAGGCCATCTGGAGATTTTCTGGAGCCGCGTGCCAATCTTCTTCATCGGCATCAACATGGGCGAGATGGTAAGACAACGGCAAAGCCTCGACGGCACCAGCATCTGGATGATATGGATCATGTTTCTGATGACGCTCACCTCGAGCATCTTCCTCGAACAGGAACGACACGGCATGTTTCCTCTCTTCTTAGAGCGCATGCTCTATATTCCCCTTACCATTACGAGCATTCTGCTGCTCAACCGTATCTTCCGCCGCACACCCCAATGGTTCAACCGAGGCTTCATCTTTGTAGGAGCGCTGAGCTTAGAGGCTTACCTCATCCACATTCACTTCGTGCTCCACTACATAGAGAAATATCACTGGGGCTACTGGCCCACCTTCCTCGTCTGCATAGCCATCACACTTCCTGCAGCCTGGCTTCTCAGCAAGACAGCAGGATGGATCAGCCGACAAATATCCAAGATCATCAAATACTGAGAATATTGAGAATACTCAACTTTCGCAGGGGGAGGGAGTTCAAGAGAATATTAAAGAAAACAGAGAATCATGAAAAAAATAGATTATAGAATGAACGAAAGCCGGGGCTTCTCTGCGCTGATGCGACTCATACGCCCCAAACAATGGATCAAGAACGGATTCGTCTTTGTACCGCTGTTCTTTGGCGGAGCTTTGTTTAACACCGACGCTCTTCTGGCTGGTGTCATCACTTTCTTTGCCTATAGCTTTGCCGCATCGAGTATCTATTGCTTCAACGACATTTTCGATGCAGAAGCCGACAGGCGCCATCCCGTAAAGTGCCACCGACCCATTGCCTCGGGAGCCGTTTCTGTCAAGGCGGCGTATTGTCTGATGATTCTGATGCTCATCCTTTCTATCGTCATCAGCGCTGCACTCGATTCATGGAAGGCCATGGGAATCATCCTTTTCTATTGGCTGCTCAATCTCTGCTATTGCGCCAAACTAAAGCAATACGCCATCATCGACGTCTGCATCGTTGCCTTCGGCTTTGTGCTTCGCCTGTTGGCAGGCGGTGTGGCCACCGATATTGCTCTGAGCAAGTGGATTGTGCTGATGACTTTCCTCATCACGCTCTTCATGAGTTTTGCCAAGCGACGCGACGATGTGCTGAGAATGGAGAAGACGGGCGAGGCGCCACGCAAGAATACGAGCCGCTACAACCTTACCTTCATCAACCAGGCCATCACCATCACTGCCTCGGTAACGCTTGTGTGCTACATCATGTACACGGTAAGTCCGGAGGTGATAGAGCATTTCAACACCGAGCATCTCTATCTCACAAGTGTCTTCGTGCTGGTAGGATTGCTGCGCTACATACAGATAGCTGTGGTAGACCAACAGAGCGGCGACCCAACCCGTATCATGCTCCACGACCACATCACACAGTTCATCATCCTGGCCTGGCTCCTCTCATTCCTGATTATTATATACATTATATAAGATGGAGGAAAAAGAAAGAATATATTGTTTCGACTTCGACGGAACACTCACCACCAAGGACACGCTCCTGGAGATTATCCGTTACAAAGCTGGCACATGGCGCCTGCTGTGGGGCTTTCTGCTCTACAGCCCCATCCTGGTGTTGATGAAACTTCACCTCTATCCCAACTGGAAAGCGAAGCAGCTCATCTTCACCCATTTCTTCGGCGGCATGAGCACACGCACCTTCAATCTGCTGTGCCAGGACTTCGCCAAAGAACGCAGCAACCTTCTTCGTCCTGATATGATTGCCCTTGTCGGCCGGGCCGTCGAGGACAAAAAGAAAGTCTTCATAGTGAGTGCCAGCATCGACAACTGGGTTCGCCCCTTCTTCGCCACACAGGGCATTGGGGAAGTCGAGGTGTTGGGAACAAAAGTAGAAGAGAAAGACGGCTGTCTGACCGGGCGCTTCAGCACAGCCAACTGTTATGGCGCAGAGAAAGTAAGACGTATCAGCAAGGCTCTCTCGTCGAAATCAGATGAAGAAAAGCCATCAGGCGAAGCAAAAAAGCCGGCTCTCTCCTTCGACCGAAGCCGTTACCACATTACCGCCTACGGCGACAGTCGTGGCGACAAGGAAATGCTTGCCTTTGCCGATGAAGGGCATTTGGTAAACAGCCATAAAAGCGAATAGTTGCAGAAAGATTTGCGGGATAAAGGGAAAATGATTAATTTTGCATGCTAATCATTAACAAAGACATGAACATCAAGCAAAAAATACAGCAGATGGACGACTCGAAACGCGAAAAGTTGGGCGAGGTTGTGAGGTTTGGCATCGTGGGTGCGGCAGCCACCATCCTGCAGTACGTCATCTATCTCGTCATGATTCCCTGCCTTGCCTGGGCTCTTCCTCAGTTAGGCGGCAACGACCATGTACTGGCCACCACAGCCAACACCATTGCCTATATCGCCAGTTTCGTGTTCAACTTCATCGCCAGCACACGCTACACCTTCCGTGTCAAGGCTAATGCCAAACGAGGAGCCGGCTTCACATTCTCTCACATCATCAACTACACCTTGCAGACAGTCTGTCTGAATCTCTTCGTGGGCATGGGGCTGACCAAGCAGATAGCCATGGTGCCCACACTCTGCGTCTGCATTCCCGTCAACTTCCTTTTGGTGAGATTCTTCCTGAAGAAGTAAAGAAAGAAGATTTGTCTTTCCCAAACAAGCAAGAAAATCAAAAGCAAACATCATGATAAAAAAAGCTTTCGACATATTCAAGATCAAGCGCGAGGAGAGATGGCAGGCTCTCGTGGCACTGATCCTGTTCATCGTGCTCAATGCACTGACCATCATCAAGTACAACAGCCAGTTCACACAGCTCAGCGACAACTATCACAAGCTCTTCGTCAAGACCTTCCATGTGGCAGGTTTCGATCCGCTTACCTATGCTGTCGTTTCCTGTTGGGACACAGAGTACAACGTGTATCGCCATCCTCTGCTGGCTTTCTTTATGTACATTCCCAACCTGATCAACCAGGCACTCATTGCCCTTACAGGCATCAACTGCGTACAGTACATCGTGGCCATTATCCTCGTGTTCTGCGCCTTCTATTCATTCATCTTCCTCTATCGCATCTTCCGCGAGGTGATAGGCTTGAAGAGCTGCGACGCCACCCTGCTGTCGGCTTTTTACTTCTCCTTTGCCTACGTGATGGTTTCAGCCATGGTGCCCGACCATTTCATCATGTCGATGATGCTGCTGCTCATGACACTCTACATCAGCGGCATTTGCATGCAGAAAGGACGCCGGCTCACCACCTGGCAGACCGTAGTGCTCTTTGTGCTTACAGCAGGCGTATCGCTCAACAACGGACTAAAGACATTCCTCGCAGCCCTGTTTACCAACGGTCGGAAATTCTTCCGTCCCAAGTATCTGCTCTTGGGCATCATCCTGCCAGCCGCCCTGATGTGGGCTGTGGCACGTGTGGAATACCGCACCTTTGTATGGCCCAAGGAGATGGCACGCCACGAGATGAGAATGAAGAAGAGCGAAGAGGCCAAGCAGCTGATTTACAAGCAGTATCGCGATACGGCACAGGTGAAAGACTCGGCACAGGTAGAGGCTGCCGTGAAAGCCATCATACAGAAGAAGGCACAGGCGAAGTACGTGAGAGACCATAAGCAGATATGGAACAGAAACACGGGCAAGCCCATTGCCAAAGGCGAGTTTATGGGCTGGACCGACATCACGACCTCGCGCACAGAGACGGCTTTGGAAAACCTCTTTGGCGAAGCCATCCAGCTGCATCGCCAGCACCTGTTGGAGGACGTGCTGCGAAGCCGTCCTGTCATCGTGGGCTACGACTCGGCCATCAACTACATCATAGAGGGCATCATTCTGCTGCTCTTCGCCTTGGGCATTTTCTTCGGCGTGCGCTCCAAGTTCTTCTGTCTGTCGATGCTTTTCTTCCTCTTCGACATTGCCCTGCACATCGGTTTGGGATTCGGCATCAACGAGATTTACATCATGACGGCACACTACATGTTCTTTGTGCCCATCGCCATCGCCTTCTTCTTGCGCCACCTGCGAGGAAAGAGCCTCTCGCTCTTCCGTTCTGTCCTGATAGGACTCACCTTCTATCTCATCACTTACAACGGAGCGCTGCTCTTCCGCTATATGCTTAGTTAAGGAGTTAACTCCTCAGCGACCGAAGGAAGCGATAACTCCTTAACTCCTCAGCGGAACTCCTCCATGACGTAAAAGAGAAACAACATATTAAGCAACAAGTATGAACCATATTTTCAAGATAAGAAAAGAAGAGAAGTGGGCAGTCATCGTGGCGCTCCTCGTATTCGCAGCACTCAACACACTCATGGTGTGCTATCACTTCACGCCCTTCACCAAGGGCGGAAACCACATAGGCTACTGGAGTCTCTTCACCCGATACTATCAGCTGTCGGGCTTCGACGTGTTCACCTATCTCACCGTGTCGAAGTGGAACGCCTACTACACTGAGTTCCGCCATCCGTTGCTGCCATTTCTCTGGTATCCGTTCTATCTGCTCAACTACTGGCAGATGCAGCTCACGGGCAAGAACATCGCCATCATCCTCGTGGCTGTGGTGATGACGATTCTCTCCACCTACTCGTTTGTCTTCATCCGCCGCACCTTCCGTGAGATACTGCAGCTTGACAAACTCGATTCCAACCTGCTGTCGGCTCTGTTCTTCTCCTTTGCCTACATCATGCTTTCCAGCTTCGTACCCGACCACTTCGGTCTGTCGATGTTCATGCTCACCCTCACATTCTATGTGGCAGGCAAGCACATCGTGAACCATGAGAAGATGCCAGCCTGGCAGACAGCCACGCTCTTCATCTTCACGGCAGGCATCACCATCACCAACGGAGCCAAGGTGTTCCTCTCTGCCCTCTTTGCCAACGGCAAGGACATCTTCAGATGGCGCCACCTGCTGATGGGCATTGTCATTCCCTCGCTGTTCATCATCGCAGCAGCCATCTGGCAGAACGAGGCTTTCATCATTCCTCACCGCCAGGAAGGACTCCGCATTCTGCATGCACGCGAACAGCGCGACAGCGTGTTCAAGGCACAGGTGGAAGCCGACCAGAAGCGCAAGCGCGAGATTCACGGAACAGCCATCAAGGAGAAAGGCATCCTCTCGTGGGCCGACCTCAGCGTGTCGCGCCCACAGTCGCTGGTAGAGAATGTCTTTGGCGAATCGCTCATTCTTCACAAGGATCATCTGCTGCAGGACGTCGGCACTCGTCGCCCCATCTTTGTACGTTACCGCACGCCTCTGCCCTATGTTCTCGAAGCCATCCTCGTGGTACTCTTCGCCGCGGGCCTGTGGATGGGACGCAGGTCGAAGTTCCTGTGGATGATAGGTGCATGGGTGGCGTTCGACGCATTCATACACTTAGGCTTGGGATTCGGCCTCAACGAGGTGTACATCATGACAGCTCACTGGGCTTTCATCATCCCCATCGCCATAGGCTATCTGCTCAAGGCACTCAGCACCAAGAATCAGTCGCATCTGCGCCTCATCGTCATGGTGCTTGCCGTGTTCCTATTCTTCTACAACGGGCTGCTCATTGCCCAGTATCTATTGTAAATTACTTCACCCATCCAAACCTTTCACCATCATGCCCACTGTATCCATCCTCGTCCCCATCTACGGTGTAGAGAAATACATAGAACAATGTGCCGAGACTCTGTTCCAGCAGTCTTTTGCCGACATAGAGTATGTGTTTGTCAACGACTGCACCAAGGACAGAAGTGTGGAAATACTGCAACAGACTATCGACCGGTTTCCTGATCGAAAGTCACAGGTGAGACTGATTCAGCACGAGCACAACAAGGGTTTGGGAGGCGCACGCCATACAGCCTTCGCTGCCTCGCAAGGCCGATACATCATGCATGTAGACAGCGACGATCTTCTGCCACTCGATGCAGTGGAAAAGCTGGTAAAAGCTGCCGAGAAGAGCGGTGCCGACATCGTAGACGGAGGCTTTGCCGACTGGGAGAACGGACAAGCCACCCAGTTTCATCCTACCGCCCATGACAGCCATCGCACCTATCAGCGCAAACTGCTCTGCCAGAACATCACCTCCAACCGCATCTGGGGAAGAATCTATCGCAGGGACTTGCTCGAAAGCCACGGCATATACAGCGTCGAGGGCATAGACTACAGCGAGGACTACGCCGTGGTGGCACGAGTCATGTACTTTGCCAAACGCCATTTCATCGACGACGTGGTGTACTTTTATCGCAAGGACAACATCACCTCCTACACCCATGACATCTCGGAGAAAAATCTCACCTCGCACTTCAGAGCCTGCCAGCTTGTGGCATCGTTCATCGAGCAGCAGGACAACAAGGGCATTTACCGCACTGCCACCGACATCGGCATGGTGAATGCCTATCGCGTAGCAGCCGAACAGCATCTGCCTCTCGAAAGGGTAGACAGCATCTGCACCTATCGCGTCACCCATCCCGTCTGCCGCCTCTGCATCGCCCTGCTGCGTCGTGGCTGGAAGGTGAAACACGTCAATCTTCTGTATCTGTTGTTCAGAAAAATTTATAATTTACAGATATTCAGAAGATAGAGAAGTTAAGAGAAGTTTGGGAGAAAGTGAAGAAATGTTGGGAGGAAGTGAGTGAATTGTTTCCTCTCACTTACCAAAATCTCCGTTCCGTATCACGGAACGGCCATTCCAAACTACGGAACGGCCATTCCAAATCACGGAACGGACATTCCGTACTACGGAACGGAGATTTCTGCACACTATTTTTTCTTTTTCTTCATGAATGTAAGACATTCTTCGAGTATCTTGACGCGAAGAAGCTTCATGACGGCAAAATAGAGCGAAGAAGCCAGGATGATTCTTACCAGCAAGAGCAGGTAGATGTTCGACAGCCAGCAGGTGAGATAATAAGTTGCCACCATGCAGCCTGCCGCACAGAACAGGAAGGGAAGCGTGTCGAGACAGACATCCCTGAAACGCAAGCCCGTGATGTGCCTGATGGCGCCCTGCCACACCAGCAGCCACAATATCATAAAGGCTGTGTAAGCCACAACCATCCAGTAGATGCCGTAGCTGTGGCAGCACAGCACCAGTGCCAGCAATCCTACCACCTGCCCCAGATTGCACCACATGTAAACATCCGAGCGTCCGTTGCTGATGGCGAGGTTCTGATAGAGTGTGTACAGCGGAACGAAAGCTCCGCTCACGCTGAGAATCTGCAGCAGAGGCACACTCGCTATCCACTTGTCGCTGATGGTGATGAGGATGAACTCGTGCGAGACCAGTGCCAGTCCGAACATCAGCGGGAAGGAGAGAAAGGAGGTGAAGCGGAACATCTTGCGAAACACCTGCTGTTCCTTACCCCTGTCGTCTTTCACCGACGAAAGCACGGGCTGCGCTATCTGCCCCACCGTGTTGGAGATAAACGAGTTGGCCTTGGTGTTCCAGTTGTAAGCCTGCGAGTAGTTTCCCACATCGTCAATAGGATAGAAACGTCCGAAGATGAAAGTCAGCACATTGTTGCTCACCGTGTTGATGATATTGGTGATGAGCAGTTTCACGCTGAAGGCGAACATCTGCCTCACCGGTCCGAAGTCGATATGCAGCTGTGGCCGCCAGCCTGTGTAATAGAATCTGCCAAAGTTGAGCACCGTAATAAAAATTACCTGCTGCCATGCGAGACTCCAGTAGGCCATGCCGCTGAAGGCGAGGCACACGCCCACCACATTCGATGATATGAGCGCCACGAAGCTCACGATGGCTATCTCCTTGTTCATCATATTCTTGGTCATGTAGGCATTCTGCACGATGCCAAACGAGGAGATGAAAAAAGCCAGAAACACGAAGCGCGACAGCCATACAAGGCAGGGCTGATGGAAAAAAGCCGCTATCAGCGGAGCGCTGAAGAAGAGCACCACATAGAGCGCAAAACTCACGATGACATTGAACCAGAACACCGAGTTGTAGTCGCGGTCGGTGGGATGTTTCAGGTTGACCAAAGCCTGCGTGAATCCGCTGCTCTGCAGGTTGCCAGCAATGAGTGTAAAGATGGTGAGTATGCCGATGATTCCATAGTCGGCAGGCGAAAGCAAGCGTGCCAGAAAGATGCCGAACAAGATGTTGAGCACCTGTGTGGAGCCACTGTTCATAGCTCCCCAAAACAATCCTTTAGCCGTTTTCTCCTTTAATGTTTCTGCCATTTTTCCGTTTTTATTCAAATTTCGCAAGTCAAGGAGTTAGGGGAGTTAAGAAGTTATCGCTCCCCATGGTCGCTGAGGAGTTAAGACAACAGCATTTTTACTTGGCTTTCAAACAATAAGACATTTGTCTTAACTCCTTGACTTCTTAACTCCTTTAACTCCTTGAAATACGATTGTTCTGTTTTATTTTCTGCAAAATTAGCACTATTTGTTTGAAGTTCAAAACATTTTGCTTATTTTTGTCGTATGAAACGAATATTCCATATCATATCCCACTTCGACATGGGCGGAGCCGAGCGCGTGGCACTCAACATTGCTCTGTCCGAGAATCCCGACTTCGAGTATCATATTGTCGAGGTCGTGAGAGGCCGTTCGCCCTTCACACGGCAGTTTATCGGCGAGATGAAAGCGGCTCACATCGCCTTCCACCGCTCACCCGTTCCCGCAGTGCCGTTTCACTACCTCTTCGAGAAGACGGCAGCGCTGCTGTTTCCGTTGTGGTTTGTATTCCTCTTCCTGAAGTATCGTCCTACAGTCGTCCACTGCCACAGCGAGATTCCCGAATGGGCGGTCTATCGGTTTTTCCATCTCTTTCCTCGTCTCGCCCGCCATTACCGCGTAGTGCGCACCATTCACAACACGTCGCTGTGGCACGGCATGCAGAAGACGGGCAGCAAGGTGGAAGCTTGGCTGCAGTCGAAGAATGCCAACATCGCCATCTCCACCTCGGTGCTCGATACTTATCAGAAAGCTTACCACGCCCTGCCACCTATTATATATAATGGCATTGCGCCCTGCCATGAGCGGAAGACGTATCCCGGGCTTATGGAGGGAAAAGTCAACATCCTCTTTGCCGGACGCATGGAGGAGCAGAAAGGCATCAGCCATCTGGCCGACATCGTGGAGAGGTTGAGCTGCAACGACCGCTACTTCTTCCACATCTTCGGCAACGGCAGACTCAAGGACATGCTCACCCACAGAATAGGCGATGCGCCCAATGCCAGCATCCATCCGCCACTCTTCGGCCTGTCGGCTTATCTCGGTTCGTTCGACTATCTGCTCATGCCTTCAGAGCACGAGGGTCTGGCGCTGCTGTCCATCGAAGCAAGCATGGAGGGCACGCCCGTCATCATCAATGATGCCAAGGGGCTCTCCGACACGCTGCCCGCCGACTGGCCGCTCAAGGTGGAGCACAACGACATCGATGCCTACATGCGCCTCTTCACCCATACCATTCCTCAAGGCGAGAGAGCTCTCTGGGCTGAACAAGCCCGACAGTATGCCATGAGCCACTTTTCGCTGCAACAGATGCAAGAGGCTTACGAAAGAGTTTACCGGGGAGAAGATTGAGGATTTATCCGCTGTTTCTGAAGTTAAATCAGTTTCGGCAACAAAATTACGCATTTTCTTTGGGATAGCCTTCGATTTTAGAAATAAAAAATCATTCTCTTCGCTTAATCAGTTTTTTTATTTAACTTTGCAGAAGATTGACTGCACTCGGCAATTTGAAAACAAGTTTTCATTGCGCTCGTTTGTACAATCTTTGCAGAAGATTAACCAGTAACCCTATAAAACATGAACAGAATTTATCGACTGATTTTCATTCTCTGTGCCTTCTGCGGAATAGCTCAGGCACAACCCGAACGCCCCAAGCTCGTGGTGGGCATTGTGATCGACCAGATGAGATGGGACTATCTCTATCGTTATTATGCGCGCTATGGTGAAGGCGGATTCAAACGAATGCTCAGCGAAGGCTTCAGCGTAGAAAACTGCCAGATACCTTACATCCCATCCGTCACTGCCATCGGACACTCTTGCGTCTGGACAGGCTCCGTACCCTCAATACACGGCATTGCCGGCAACGCCTTTGTGAAAGACGGAAAGATTGTCAACTGCGTGGGCGACAACACAGTGAAACCTGTTGGCTCCGATGGAAAGGCAGGCTACATGTCGCCACGCAATCTGTGGGTGACGACCATCGGCGACGAGCTGCGCCTTGCCACCAACAACCGCTCCAAGGTCGTTGGCGTGGCACTGAAAGACCGCGCCGCCATCCTTCCTGCCGGACATCATGCCAACGGTGCCTATTGGTTCGACGACAAGGCAGGACGATTCATCACCAGCACCTTCTATATGGACAAACTGCCCGAGTGGGTCAACAAGTTCAACAAGCGTAAGCTGGCAGAGAAATATCTCTCGCAGAAGTGGGAAACCCTCTACCCCATCGACACCTATCAGCAGAGCACAGCCGACGCCAACAACTACGAGAACGGCATCGTCGACGGCGAGAAGGCACAGTTGCCTCTCGACCTCGCTGCTCTCTACAAGAAGCATGGCTACAAGATCATTCGCAACACACCCTTCGGCTGCAACCTCACCTTCGATATTGCCAAGGCTGCCATCGAGGGCGAGAACTTAGGCAAAAACACCGACACCGACCTGCTCACTATCAGCTGCTCGAGCACCGACTACATCGGCCATCAGGTGGGAGTCAACGCCGTTGAGACCGAAGACTGCTATCTGCGTCTCGACCAGGCGCTTGCCGACTTCTTCGCCTATCTCGACAAGACCATCGGCAAGGGCAACTATCTCACCTTCCTCACTGCCGACCATGGTGCTGTCAACAATGCCGCCTTCCTGCAAGACCAGCGCATACCTGCCGGCATCTGGAACGGGAAATCTATGGTCAAGGAACTTAACCAAGAGCTCAAGGCTAAGTTCAACACCGACAAAGACCTCGTGATGACAATCATGAACTATCAGGTGTTCTTTCACACCGCCGCCATCGAGGAGGCTGGTCTCGACTATGCTGCCGTGAAACAGGTGGTAGTCAACCGTCTGAAGAAAGAGAAGATTGTGCACTATGCCTTCGACATGGAGAAGACCTCGACCGAAAGCATTCCCGAGCAGTTGAAGTTCCGTGCCATCAACGGCTACAACCGCGAGCGCAGCGGAGGCGTGCAGATTGTTCTGAAGCCTGCCCATTATGAGTACGATGTAGCGAAGGGCACCAGCCACGGCGCTTGGAATCCTTACGACATCCACATTCCTTTGGTCTTCATGGGATGGCACATTCAGCATGGTGCCACTACCCAGCCTCACTACATGACCGACATTGCCGCCACCGTAAGTGCCCTGCTCCACATCCAGGCACCCAACGGCTGCATCGGAACACCTATATTCTAATGGAATTTCAGAAATAAGTTTTATAAAGTATCAAGGGGTTAAGACATTAGAATGTCATAGCTTCTTACAACATCCTGACTGAGTCATTTTGTTCAAAGTCGATTTTCAGTCAGGATTTGTTTTTCTCTAATTCTTGATAAAACAAAAAAATCTTGATAATATTTTCTGTTATCAAGACTCATCATCACCATTGATGATTTTCAGATAGTCATCGTAGCCGATAAACCTACCGCCCATGGAACGGAGATGCGAAGTTTCGAGTTGGCAGTCGATGAGTTTCATTCCCTTACGCTGCATGAAACGGGCCAGATAGATGAGCGCCAGCTTGGAGGCTGAGGGAACGAGGGAGAACATACTCTCGCCAATAAACACAGGGCCGATGGTGACGCCATAGAGTCCGCCCACGAGCTGATCGGTAGCATCGTCCCACACTTCTACACTCGAGGCAAAGCCCTGACGATGAAGCTCCGTATAAGCCTTGATCATATCGTCGCCCAGCCAGGCTCCATCCTGCTCGATGCGCAGTTTGCTGCACTGTGCGATGACGTCGTCGAACGCCTCATTGATGCTGTAGCTGTACTGGTCTTTGTTGATGAGCGTGCGCATGGAGTGGCTCACGTGTATCTCTTCGGGGAAGATGACGAAGCGCTGCATAGGACAATACCACAGAATATCAGGCTGGTCGCGAAAACTGTACCAGGGGAAGATGCCGTGGCAGTAAGCCAGCAGCAGGCGGTCGATACTTAAATCGCCGCCCACAGCAAAGAGTCCGTCCTCATCGCCTGAGCGTGGGTCGGGAAACGTGGGATAAGGCGTTGACTCGTCTATTTGAAATATCATTGTTTTTTTTGAGTATTAATTGCAAATGGAGAGTTAGAGAAGTTAAGGAGTTAGAGAAGTTAACATCTTAACTATATCACCAGCTCCTTGCCTTCGAGCTTAACCACTGCCTTTCCACCCTTCTTCAGCTTGCCGAAGAGAAGAGCCTTCATAAGCACAGGCTTGAGGCGGTTGCCGATGACACGATCCATCTCGCGGGCGCCATACTCCTTGGTGAATCCCCACTTTAGGAGCTGCTCTCGCGCCTGAGGTGTAAGCTCGATACTGACGCCCTTGGCGCTGAGTTTGTCGGCGAGTTGGGCAAGCTTCTTGTCGAGGATAAGCTCTGCCATGTGCCTGTCCATATCGTGGAACACCACTGTGTCGGAAAGACGGTTGATGAACTCGGGGCGGAAGGTTTTCTTCACCTGTGCGAGCATCGCCTGACCACGACTCACATTGCCTGCGAAACCGATGTTGGCCTGCGAGGCATACTGAGCTCCGGCATTAGAGGTCATGATGAGGATGACGTTGCGGAAGTCAGCCTTCTGACCCTTGTTGTCGGTAAGTCGGGCATAGTCCATCACCTGAAGCAGGATGTTGTAGATGTCGCTGTGTGCCTTCTCTATCTCGTCGAGCAGAAGCACGCAGTTGGGCGTTTTGCGGATAGCGTCGGTGAGCTGTCCACCGTCCTCGTAGCCCACATAGCCTGCCGGCGAGCCAATGAGTTTGGCAACGGCATGCTTCTCGGTGTATTCGGACATATCGAAGCGCACCAGCTCGATGCCCAACTCGCGGGCGAGGACGCGTGCCACCTCGGTCTTGCCCACTCCCGTAGGTCCTACGAAGAGGAGCGACGCCATAGGCTTGTCGTCGTCGATGAGTCCTGCCTTCGCCATCATCACGGCTTCCACCACCTTGTCGACGGCTGTGTCCTGACCATAGATCTTGTCGAGCATTCGTTGGCGCAGCGATGCCAGGGCAGAGTTGTCTTCGTCCTTGATGGCGGCAGCGTCTATCTTGCACACCTTGGTGAGAATCTGCTGAATGACGGCCTTGGTGACATAAGAGCGCTGGCGGTTGGCAGGATGCACCTCAAGATAGGCGCCGGCCTCATCCATGAGGTCGATGGCCTTGTCGGGCAGGAAGCGGTTGCTGATGTACTTGTCGCTGGCCCGCACCGCATATTCGAGGGCGTCCTTGCGATAGGTGACGCCATGATAGATATTGTACTTATGCTGCAGCCCCTCGAGAATCTTGATGGCTTCGTCGACGGAAGGCTCCTTGATGTCGATCTGCTGGAAACGGCGCACGATGCCCTTGCTCTTCGCCATGTAGCGGTTGTACTCCTCGTAGGTGGTGGAACCAATGAAGCGGATGTCGCCAGCCTCGAGATACTGCTTGAGCATGTTGGAGGCATCAGGTCCGCCATCCGATCCTCTTCCGGCTCCTATCATGTTGTGAATCTCGTCGATATAGATGATGACATTGCCCTCCTTGGCAGCTCCGTCCATCACCATCTTGATGCGTTTCTCGAAGTCGCCACGATACTGCGATCCGGCAAGCATCTGTCCGATGTCCATGCCGTAGATGCGGGCTCCCTTGAGGCGGTCGGGCACCTGATTCTCGTTGATGAGTTTGGCAAGTCCGAAGACGAGGGCTGTCTTTCCCACACCAGGCTCGCCCACGTGCAGCGGATTGTTTTTCTCGGCACGGCAGAGCACCTGTATGGTGCGGTCGAGTTCTTTCTCGCGGCCGATGAGCGGATTGTGCTGGTCTACCTTGTCGGAGATGCAGGTGACGAGCTTATGCCAGTCGGAGGGATGGCGTTTTCCGGTCTGCCAACCTTCAGGGTCGTCATACTCATCGTTGTCGATGCCATCGTCGTCATCGTTGTCATCGTCGTCATCATACCAGAAGTCGCCGTCATCACCGTCTTCGTCGTCATCATCGAAGTCGGAGCTTCCGCTTTCTATAAATGCCCTCATCTCGTTCATCAACTCTTCATCGCTGAGACCGCCTTCGCTCTCATTCGCCAACAGGGGAGAGAATTTGCTAAGCTCTTTCATTTCTGGGTCTTCCTCATCGGGAAACTTTTCACCTACGAGTCGGGTGAACTTCTCGCCCTGCTCACCGATGTACTTGTCGATGAGATAAGGAGCCTCAGCGTAGGGAAGCGTCAGCATGGCAGTGAGGAAATGAGTCACATTGAGCTTAACACCTGCTCCGCCAGCCAGGTTGACCAGATAGGCAGAGCTGTGCATCGCCTTGAAAAGCACAGAAGGCTCGGGCTTCACATGAGAGAATTCTTTGGGAATGCGCTCCTGCTGCTTAAGCCACGCGTCGAGTTCCTGACGCATGGACTTTTGGTCGATCTTCATCCGGCGCATGATATGGGCAACCTCGGGATGGTCGATGATGCTCAACAGCAGATGCTCGGGCATGAGAAACTCGTGATGGTATGAGACTACATTGTCCATTGCCTTGTAAAAGAAGAAGGACATGGATTGGGTAAGTCCTGGGAATAATTCCATAGCTATACTTATTTTTTACTCAACTTTGCAAAATCAATTTTTCACACAGGCTCAATGGTAAATTCGAGAGGATACTTTGCCTTGTCTATCTTCCTCCTCGCCTTCTCCACCTTGCTCTTTGCCACGTCATAGCTGTAGATGCCTACCGAGGCTTTCCCCTCACGATGGGCCTTGAGCATGATGGCATTGGATTCCTCGGCGGCCTTGAAGAAGCATGTGTACAGAATGTCGACGACAAATTCCATCGGTGTGACGTCGTCGTTGTGTAGAAGTACCTGATAACGTTTAGGCTTCTTGATCTCAAGATCCTGACGTTCTTTTACTGCTGTTTGTCCTTGTGCCATAATTCAAATGCGTTTGTTTTGTTGCTAAGAGAGAATGAGTCTTCTTGATAGTTTTACTCTGCGTAGGCATGAGTGATTTCCACCACATACACATCGTGAAAGCCGCCCTTGGCGCCATACCACTGCAGAAGGTCTTTGTCGATAAACTTTTCTGCCGACATACTGTCCTTATAGAGTTTTCTGCACTCCAAGGTGAGTCGGGCCTGTTCGAAACCGATACTGCCACCCTCCAAGACGACGGGCTTGAGTCCTGTGGCCTCACACTTGTCGAGGTCGCGTCCGCTCTTTGAACCGCAGAAATTGTATATCTTGCGTGCTTCCTCGCTATGTCCCAAGAAAGAAAGTGTCATGGTGTCGTTGGCCTCTATGAGCTCGTGTGTGAAGCGCTCGGGACGAATGAACACCACAGCCACGGGCTTGTTCCACAGCCAGCCCAGGCAACCCCAGGAAGCTGTCATCATGTTGAACTTGTCCTTGTTGCCTGCAGCCACAAGAATCCACTCCTTCCCTATCGTCTCAAAAACATTGTCGTTGATTTGCTTAATGTCTATCTGTTTCATATCTATATTATATTTAATAAGGTGAAACTCACCTTTATGTTGTGTCTATGCCGGAGCTTTCGCTTTTGCGAAAGTTGAGTTACTGCCGCAAGTTTCGCATCTGGTTCAAGCACGCCCAGAAGGGGCAGAAGCCTATAACCCATGGCAGCACACCCTGAACCAACGGTCACCGGCGCGTAACGGAATTGAAAATCGCTGGCCGAAGGGTAAAGCAAAGTAAAGGGCAGAAGCTCATAGCAGCACGCCCTGAAAGGGCAGAAGCCCATAGCAGCACGCCCTGAAAGGGGCAGAAGCCCATAGCCCAGGGCAGCGCCCTGGGTATAATAGCAATCGGCAAGGCGCCCTGTAAGGGCAAAAGCTTTATGTTTTGCCTGAAGTTTAAAAGCTTTTGCCCTTACAGGGCGATAGGTTTGCGTTCCTGATTACCCAGGGCGCTGCCCTGGGCTATGAGCTTCTGCCCCTTCAGGGCGTGTGGAGTTTACTTGCGAAAGTTGAGTGCAAAGATACCGCAAGCGAGCGCAATGAAAGCTTGCTTTCAAATTGCCGAGCGCAGGATATCTTCTGCAAAGATAATAAAAAACTGCGTATAATTGTAAGGAATAGAGTTTTTTTTGTATTGTCTTCGTTTTCAGTAAAAAAAATCACACTCAAGAATGAAAAATAAAGTCTCCATCTCTTCGCTTAATCAGATTTTTGCAGTACCTTTGCAGGCCGAAAGCCCATGGCAAAACAGCCAAAGGCTTATTTTATTAATCATTTTTATACATTCATTTTTAATGTACAAATCAATTTTTAACAAGCACAACAGCCTGAAGTTCAACCACTTCTCCAACAAGGGCTATGCTCTTTTCTCCGTTTTGGGAAAAGAGGTGCTCGTGGGCGCACTCAGCGTTGCCACACTCAGCCATGCCAAGGCTGAAGGCATCAGCACAGAGGGTGTAAAGGCCGACTCTACCCTGTATAAGGGAGGAAAGGCTTACGAGCTCGACGCGGTGAACGTTACCGGCTCACGTGCTCCAATGACTGTTGAGCAGTCTCCCAAGATTGTGTCTGTCATTACCCGCGACGATATTCATCGTGCGGCTGCGCAGACCATCAATGATGTTTTGAAATTAGCTACTGGCGTGGATGTCCGTCAGCGCGGTGGCTTTGGTGTACAGACGGATATCTCCATCAACGGTGGAACCTTCGACCAAATTACCATTCTCCTGAATGGCGTCAACATCTCCAATCCACAGACGGGTCACAATGCTTCCGACTTTCCTGTTGCCCTTGCCGACATCGATCACATCGAAGTGCTCGAGGGTGCTGCTTCTCGCATTTTCGGAACATCAGCCTTCAACGGTGCCATCAACATCGTGACTCGAAAAGCGCAAAACGATGGAGTGGCAGCACTTGTAGAGGGTGGATCGTTTGGCAGCTTTGCTACACAGGGACGCCTACAGTCTTCATTCACCACAGGCAAGTGGACACACGCCTACTCTGCCAGCGGTGGCTACAAGCGCTCGGATGGAGGCACGGAGAACAGCGACTTTGAGAAAGGACAGGGCTTCGGACAGATCAACCTGAGCTACAACCAACGCTTCGATATCAACGCACAGGTGGGATATGCCCAACAGAGCTACGGAGCCAA
>ERZ1026888.301-NODE-301-length-29091-cov-5.375431_pt1 | contig 29091 bp, 24 predicted proteins | sample MGYA00380174_ERZ1026888 | MGnify/ENA primary metagenome ERZ1026888 (study PRJEB33269, sample SAMEA4719810) | human gut metagenome | biome: human-associated habitat; feature: organic feature; material: feces | place: Cameroon | collected 2013-10 ...
ACTCTCCCGCCATATAGTCATCCTGATTCCACAAACCATCATACTGATTTGTAAGACGAAGAAAAATCAGCGGTGCATTTAAGGCGACCAGAAAAAGATACAAAACCAGAAAGGGTTTCTTCTCCCGGTTCCATTTATTCATCACTTGCTCTATTATATGTTTTATCGCATTCATATTTATTATCAATTAATTACGCGTCATTCCGGATTTTTTCTCTTCTCTTTCATATCACTTCAACTCTATCTATTTCCTGCGAAAACAATAAAATTCATGTAGCAGAAAGGCAATAAATGACATCAATGATAACAGATATCCTGCCATCTGCCATTTTGTACAATGATAGTAAACTGTAATATTAACCGGTCCAACCGACTCTTCCCCATATTTTTCTGGCATTTCGATCCTAAGTAATCCATTCTCCGGATCCCCTGTAGTAACATATTCGATTCCTTTTTCATCTACAGCGCGATATCCTTGATAATGAATAAACGGAACATCATACCAACTTTCATTCCCATCTGCCTCAAAGGTAAACACACTGTCTCCTCTTGTTTTTTTTCCATGAACTCTCCGTCCAGAAGCACCAATTGCGGTTTCCGGACTCTTCAATGTATCTGTATCAACTTCAAGCGGCATCCACTCCTGTCCAGATCCAGCGCAGGCAATGGTGCCACTTTGAACTAAATCGACCATATCATTGCTGAAATAAGTTCCCGATTTAATGAAAAACAAGTAAATATCCGATATAGCAGAGACTATAACCAGACAAACGCAAATAATGGTCAATACTTCATTCCGCATTTGTCCGTTCCATAAGGAATTTGTTTTCTTCGCATTATGTATTTCCTGCAGATCATCCTTTTCCTGATCCACAAGGAAAAAACTTAATGACAAAAGGATCAAAACTGCAGCTGGTTGATATAGTCGGGAAGGAAATTGGATCAATGTAATTTTCAGATTAATCAAATGCCAGAAAATATAACAAGATGGAAGTAATATATACAAAAGCCCTATCCCGCCAAACAATATAGATGCATCTGATATCTTTTTTCTCCGAAAAATACTACTTGCCGCAAATGCCAAAACTAGAAACAAACTAAAAACCAGCTCTATACCAATTCCTCGATCGCCTACCAAATAAGAAAGAGGAACCACCCAATCCTCTTCGACTGCCCAATGAATATTACTTTTTAAACGCGAGGTTTTAAACTGTTCTAACATCGGAAGCCAATATGCAGCAGTAAGCATCACCATAAATACCAGACATCCGAGAAACCTAAAAAATTTTTTTCGATTGGATAATAATAATCTTCCATGAAAAAGCAGCATCAAGAGACAAATGACAGCAACCAAAGCTGTTGTAATAACATGGCTTCCCACACAGCCAAGGCAACCCGCAATGAACATTTTCCATCCGGTGCTTCTCTTCAAAATCAAATACATTCCACCAAGCGCAAGTGGAACGAACGCCGCGGCAGTTACACAGCCGAGTGAGAACTCAATATAGTACTGGCCAAATACTCGGTTCGACAATAAATACAGACAGCCACATAATATTGCAACCTCCTGACTACCTGTAAGTCTTTTCACTGTGTAGCACATAAAAATCATAATCATCAAAAATACCGATATCATGTATAACTTTACGGCTAACGTAACAGACACCCCTAATGCAATCAACAATGCTGGAAGATATAAAAAAAAGTCCGAATAAAAAAAGCCCTCTCCATATCCATATCGGTAGCAAAGAATAGGACGAATCTGAGCTGGAAAAATACCATTTCGAATTGCCATACCCAACGAATAAAATCTTCCAAGATGAAAAGTATCATCACTACCATATGGAAGCCCTGGTAAAAGCATTGGCGCACAGCAAAAAATAAGTACTACTCCTCCCATGGTTTTCCACAAAAGATTCTTTTTCATCGTATACATATTTTTGCTCATTTTCTTCATCCATCTTTTTCTTTCACTGTAATTCTAATTAAACCAGAAAGAAAAGTATCATCATCGCGGAACACAAATCACAGACTCCTTGCCATAGTATCGTGCATAGACCGAACTCGACCAAGCATCTTTGTCTGCCAGTGGGACCATCAGCATAAAAGGTCCCTGCTGATCATTCATAGCCGGAAGTTCAGCATTCTTGATTGATGGATCCTCCAGAATATCCAACCATTCTTCCATCTGTACATGATAATCTGAAAGTGCACCGCTTTTTGCAAACTGAACACAGATATAATCCGTTGTACCTCCGATGATATGCCAGGCCATCAGAAGACATAAAACAAGGACAGCTATAAACGCATAAGCTTCTAAAGGCTTCTCTGACAGGCATCTGTTCCTCTCAGTTTGAAATTTTGCCTTTACCCAGATCGTCATGCCAATCAGCCAAACCACCATCAGCGTGGCAGAAATCAGCCAGTAAGAATCTGGTACTCCTCCGGACGGATCTGCCTCAGCATAAATAACCGGAGCGCGAACCAGGCAAATCATGGATAAATCAAGCATTGAAAAGAGAACCGGATGTTGAACTCCCAAGCTGGTTTTTCGAACATCAGAACACTTCCACGCAAAAATAACCACAAGAAATACAAGCAGAATCAAGGGCCGAACACGAATAAAATCACGTAGAGCTTCGAATACGCCCTCCTTCGCACAGCCAACCAAAGCATTTCCAACCCGTGTCAGAGAAAAGCCGAAATCTTCTCCACCTCGGTTCTTATTACCAGGTGCTGCCGCACTCACCGCAAAGCCAACCATCTCCAACAACAATGGTATAATAAGACAAAGGGTTCTTTTTCTGCGCCATCTTTTCTCCAACCATACAACTGCTATCAGGAGAAATGTCCAAACTGCAGCCAGCACAACCTCCGGATAGCCTGCACCTCCCAGATAACTCATTCCCAAAATCATACCGATGAGAAAACGATATTGTCCGCTTTCCAACCAGCGCAATGACCACCCCATACACATCAGCGTAATCCCATAAGGAATGATATAATGGGCTACGCTTGTCCACCAGAAAAGGCCGCATTTCACATTTGGAAGATACTGGATCAGCAAAATACCTAGCAGAAACGCAATCGTCCATCGTCCTGCACGATTCATTCCCATCAGTCTGGTGATTGTATGAAAGAAATACCATGTCCCTGCGATGATACAAATCAATGCCACCATCACTGTAATGGGGTACCACGCATTCCCCCAGATTCCTGGCTGGAGCGAGAATAATGTCACTGATGACCATGTCCCTTGCCAGGAATACCAGGTACCTTTGGCAGTATCTACGGCTTTCATTAATATATCCCAAAGCCCTGCGCCATTCTGCATTGCCAAATGCACTCCTGCACTATAGTTCAAATCATCACCAGTAGAACGTACATATGGCATTACAATCAAAATCGGAATCAGCGAAAGAAGAAACATTCCCACCGATAAAAAGACAATCCACCTTTGTAGATGTTTCGTATTACTCTTCATTTTTCAGTTTTTCTCCATACACATTTCCGAATTATCATCGTCAATGCAGATATCCATGCGAAAACCGTCACTCCCATCGAACGGTAAACCAATCGTGGATGTATAAAACTATGGTTTGCAGTGATAACGTACCAAAAAAAAGGAAGTATTCCAACCAATATGAGAGACATGATTGTCCCTTTATCACTGTGCGCAGCCTTTGTAAATACTATTTCTGAACCTCCTAATTGTTCTCCATGGCAAAGAATGTACCCAATAAGAACAATTAAAAGAATCAGCATCAGCAATAAATACGGCCACTTTCCAAAAGTATAGCGGATCAAATATACCACAACGCCAAACCTAGAAAGGCTTTGTTCACCATCTTTCGCAGAAGTGCGATTTACAATATTCTGAAACGCATCATTTATAATATTTTCTCTGGAAAGCAATGAACCAAGCATCCATTTCCCAGCCCACATTCCAAGATAACCAATGCCCCAGGTCATACAGATCCGTATGCTTTTTCCAATAAGCCCCTTCTTTGATTTCTTCTTATTATTGGCTTCTTCTGACAGAATCCAAAAAGACAGTGGAAGTCCAAGTGTTGCTATCGGATACGTTAAAAAGTCCAAATATGCCGTCAAAATTCCGCAAAACAAGAACAGGAAAAGATCTTGTCTGAAATCTGCTGTCAATCCGTCCCGCCATAGTATAATCAGTGATGCTCCTATCGACACATAAAAACACGGTGCATATTGAAGGCTGACCCCCATAGTTCCTGGATTCCATAAAACAATCATTGCAATATAACCAGGAATCATACTCCCTAAATTTCTCTTTTGCATCAGTACTACTACGACCAGAATCAGTACTAATTCCACCGCCTGATTGAAAATTCGAAAATCTGCATAACTGAAAAAACAGAAAAAAGGTTTCAGAAACACCAAATAACCATGCCAATATCTGGCATAAGTATCAATCTGTGCATCCTCATGTGGATTGTCATTCAAGGTTCCAAAAAGCTGCATTCCCTCAACATCTTGTCCCGGAAATGAATAGCTTGGAACCAAAACCGCATCTTTCAGAGGATGATCGGATGGATAAACTACTTTTGATAAAATGAGAGCGTCCGTATAATTATCTAAAATTGACTCAACATATCCCTCTGCATATTGACATTCGGCATGCTCCTGCAAAATAACAGCAGCTCCATCGCGAACATGGTTTTTGATTCGTTCCTGAGGAAGGAAATTGACACAAACAAGGAGAAGCATTCCCACAAATATGCTCATAATAAGACAAACTATAAGCTGAAAAAAGAATCCATTTTTCTTGCTTGCACATTTCAAACAATGTACAGATCTCATCATTTTAGATTTCTAACCTTTCAGATTTTTACCGCATCGACATCTTATTACTTTTCCTCCTTTACACACAACGAGTGGCATAAGCATCTGTACTTATGCCACATCATTTTGTATCCTACTTATTTATTCTTTGCCCACACCCACTCACATAATTCTTTAGTAAAGGCTTCTGCCCCCATCCCGCTCAGATGAAAATCATCATTATAATATTCAGCATTCTTCCGGTCAAAAGAGGTCAGATTAAAATCCAGGTATTCTTCTCCCCCAGCTTCTTCCAGAAGCCTGCAGATCGCATCAGCATATTCCTCATAATTATTCACAGAGTCTGTCACAAATTCCGGTACCGGGGTAGCAAAAAATACAATGTGAATGCCCTGTTTTTTGCAAAAACACACCATATCACGGATTGCCCACGCAGATCGCTCAGGCAAAAGCACCCGCCCATTTTCCTCTGTCAGATGTTCCGATTTTACGGTATATTCCTCTTGAAGGCCATTCCACGTATCCAAATCCATTCCATCATGCGGAGCAAAGCCTCCGGCACTGACTTTTTCCCGGTAATTCCATTTACAAAGAACATCCAGATTCTTGCGGATCTGATCCATTGAAAAGGAATAGCTTTCTCCCTTTCGAAGAGGCAGCATACTGTTCAGATAATAATCCTGCGGCGTTGCATGGTACAGATACCACAGTCTGTTTAATGAAACCGGCATTGCATCCGCCACCATATAAATACTCTCAAGGTTAATCTCCTCCGCCATCACAAGAGAATAATCCAGAGAGACATATACCTCCTTCATCTCCGGATGGTGCTTTACCGTCTCCCGAAGAATGGCATCTGCAGCGGTAAGAGGCTGCTGCGACGAAGTAAGATTAGCCGCCGACTTCCCGATTTTCTCTTCCATGATCGACGGAGACACACCATATAAGACCTGTGAACCGCCAATGACTCCGATTTCTATCGGTTCACTCTGGTACATCTGATTCAGAATCCGCCTGCTCCATGATGAAATTTCTGTTCCAAATAAACAAAACACTGCCAATTCCGCAGCATAGAACAAGATGATGAAAATAAGTAATTTGATAACTGCTCTTCCCCAGCTTGCCTTTCTCATTGTTCCGATGCTTCTCAATTTCTGACCATTCCTTTATCAAAAATACTGCTTGATGACACGTTCATTTCGTTTTATGGACGATTCTCTTATTCAGAGTTGTAATAATCACCAGCAGAAAGATGCTCCACGCGAATCCAAGGACGGCCCAGCGCAATGCATACGAAAAGTTGTACCAAAGATTCTGATCCTTCGATAAATCAAACCATCCCGTCATATATGGCAATGTTGTGCCGACTTCACCAATCCCGGGAATCGAATGATGTATATCAGATCGAATTCTCGATTCCACAGAAGCTCCCAACAGGCTTCCTGCTGCTCCAAAACCTAAGGTTACCCATAGAATAGCGATCCAATATTTGCGTATTATATACTGAACTCTTTGCATTTTATCATTCCCCAGTAACCATTATCCGTTCAGAATTGCAATCAGAAAGTCATCGGTTTCATCAATAAGTCTGGCATTGTCCGGCAATTCCAGAGTATTTGGAAGATATAAAACCACCGGCTTCTCAGAATCATGTCCTCTCAGAATGCTGTTCCATCCGTTCTTCGTATTCCTTACAATCCTGCAGTAATCCACTTCACGAAGTCTTTTAAACTTCCCGTAGCTGCCGAATTCGAACCACAGGCTCTGAAGAAGATTATCCTCAGCTGATGCCACATATAAGCAATCCGCCCCCCCCGATACTCTTCTGCAACCTGATGCATTCTGCAATACTGCCGGTCATCCATACAGGAATAAGAAAAACGATCGTTGAGTTTTACCACTCCATTCGTCAGGAGAGCCATTAACAGAATTGACACGGCTCCTCGTAGCAATTCTGATTTTTTGTCGGCAAGTGGATCTGTTCTTCTCTTTATTCCGAGAAAAATTTCTCCTGCAATCCGCACAAATGTGATCACAACAGAGGTCATCAAAATACAGACAGGCAGATAAACCGGCATTGCATAGTAATCTACAGCACCGTTTAATGTGTAGATTAAAACCGAATAGATCAAGGTTCCCGGTGCAATTACCAGCCACGCGGATTTAACACCTGCAGCCAACTGATGCACACAGCCTTTTCGACCAAGAAATGCTGCAAGAAGTGCCGTCATAACAGTAAAACAAATCCAGATGCTTCCTCTTCCATTGAAAACTGTCTGATTGATAAAACAAATGTAATCTCTTACCTGCTGCTGGCTCCAGACGTAAAGCGACTCATTTTTATCCATCTGGTTAAAGACGATATGCCAGACCACCCATGGAAACAGAATCAATGACAGAAACTCCCCCATGGATGATGCAGTCAAGATCTTCAGCAGCTCCTTCCAGCGCTTTTTTACCAGAAGGATCATCAATATAATCAATCCTGTTACAGCTGCATATACGTAAAAATAATAATGTGTCTGAGACCCAAGGAACACACACAACACGATCTCCGGCATTGAGACTTGCATCTCCTTTACAATGCGCAGACTGATGTACAAAAACCACAGACAGATCAGTGCGAGCAGCATATACATACGTGCCAGGCTGACCATTCCATAAAAAACAACCATCATCATGGAGGTCAGAATGAGAATTGCTCCGGCATATCGTTCCCGGAAAAGCAGCCGTCCAATACGAATCAATATAACATCGATCATAAGGAGAGCCAGTACATTAATGATCAACGCATACCAAATCGAATAACTATTCGGAAACAGCGAACAAAACGTATGAACCAGCGAATAATACAAAAGCGGATGATTATCCAGTCTCTGGTGCCAGTATACGCCCGAATAGTTAAAGCGATTATAAGGCATTGCCATATACTGTTCCCTTAAAATATCTGCAGAAAACCAACCGTTCTCAGATGGAAACTTATCAAGCTTATTATCTATGTAATTAAACTCATAAGGTGTGTTGGCCAGTGTGAATGTAAAAATCGCATCACCGCCTGCATGCACATGATTGCATAAAAAGCAGGCTCCCGCCATCTGCAGACAAATTACCAGGATCAAAAGAACAACGTTCCCTCTTTTGGGTATTTCTTCCTCTTCGTCAGACATTCGTTTTCTCCTACTGAAATATACCTGTTCTCAGAACAGTTCGTCCTTATAAATCATGACCAGTTTACGGCAATACGTCTCCAAATTATCAAAAGTAAGAGGAAGCTCTTTTCTTACTAATTTTCTGCAGCCATCCTGATATTTCTTCAATTTCAAATTGTCGCTCCACAAAGCTCTGATCTTCTCTGTCAACTCCTTCACATTTCCAGCTTCAAAGAGCTCTCCGGTAACTCCGGGAACCAGCAGCTCCGGCGTTCCTCCAAGGTTGGACGCAAGAACCGGCGTTCCTGCAAGCTGTGACTCAATAACAGAATACGGACAATTCTCATACCACTCCGAAGGAAATATCGTAAACGCTGCGCCACGAATCAATTTCATCATCTTATCGCTCTCGCAGAATCCTTCATTTCGAATGTTGGAAAGACCATTGATCTCGCCCTCCAATTCGCCCTTTCCGGCAAACACAAATGGAATTTCAGGAAGCGCCTTCACCGACTTCAATAAAGTGCGAATTCCCTTCTCCCCGGAGAAGCGACCGAAATACAGTACATAAGACTCTTTTGAGGATTCTTTACCGGAAACACCATTTTCTACTTGCTCCGGCGCCACATCCACCGCATTGTGAAGTGTCACTATTCTTCCTGCAAGCTGAGGATTGTGGGACAGCGTGCGATTCATAAACTTACTTGGTGCAATGATGGCATCCACCTTTTCATAGGTTCTCCGGTGCTGATAAAATTCTGCCTCCATCGTTCCAATAAGGCTTTGCACTCTGGAATTATGGATACAGGAAAGCTTCGTACACCACTTTACATCTCCATCAATGCATCTGCTGCACAGTTCTCCTGTAGATGGCACGCACATCATGTGATTCGGACAAACCCACTGCGGATCATGTGCGGTGTAAACAATCCGGATTGTGGGATCAAAGTGCTTGATTTCATCAATAACGGATGGCGTGATTTGAAAATTAATATTGTTCAAATGCACAACATCCGGATGAAAATCCTTCAGAACCTTCCGGATTTTCTTCTTCGCATCTCTGGAATAAATGATCTTAAAAGGATATGTCAGCTTGCTGATTTTTCCGGAAAGAGCCCTTTCCTTAGATTCATTATTGCGAAATGACATATTCTCGGTGTAGCTTTCTGCATGGTTTCCAACAATCCGTCCTTCATGCTCCATGCCAAAATACTGGACCTCATGCCCCATCTCCTGCAGTTGTCTTCCAATGCTGAAGATATAGGTTTCCGATCCACCGTTTGGATACAGAAACTTATTGACAATTAAAACCTTCATATACCCAGCTCTTCCTTCGTTCGGGGAACGATCTTTCCATCCGCCACTTCATAAATGCAATCGGCATTTGCAATCGTACTCAGTCGATGTGCAATGATGATCATGGTCTTCTGACCCTGCAGATGATCAATGGCCTCCATCACAGCTGTTTCCGTGTCGTGATCCAGTGCCGATGTTGCCTCGTCCAAAATCAACAGCTCCGGATCATTGTAAAGTGCTCTTGCAATTCCGATTCTCTGACGCTGTCCTCCGGAGAGACGAATTCCCCGATCCCCTACGGATGTTTGATAACCATCCGGCAGCAGATCAATAAAATCAGCCAGCTGTGCCTGCTCCGCAGCCAGACGCACCCTTGTATCATCAATCTCATCCTCCGGAACGCCAAATGCGATATTGTTTCGAATGGAATCGTCTGAAAGATAGATCACCTGCGGAATGTATCCGATCTCCTGCTGCCATGTATGTACATTTTTCAGAACATCCAGATCATCCGCAAAGATCTTTCCCATCTGCGGGGTCAGAAGTCCCAGAATAATGTCTGCCAGCGTAGACTTTCCAGCACCGGATGCACCAACCAGTCCGACCATAGTCCCCTTTCGGATCACCATGGATGCGTTCTCCAGGACATTCTTGTCTGTATTTGGATAGTGATAACTGATGCTGCAGATACGAAGCTCACTCTTCAGCTTCCAATCCTGGTTCTGTTTCTTCTCTTCTTCAATATTCTCTACTTCCTGCAGGTCGTGGTAGACAAGGGCAATGGATGGCTGCTCATAGAGAATATAGGTAAAATACTGATTAATTCGTCCTACTGAAGGAAGAAGCCGGACGGATGCAATGGCAAAAACGGAAAGCTGCGGAATGAAATCAATCAGATCCTTCTGGCCAAAGTACATCTTCAGAAGAATTGCCGCCAGAAGGCCGGTCATGCAGCTGGCTTCCACGCAGTACTTCGGGACCATGCCGAGAATCTCGCTGACTCTCTGTGCATACGTAAATTTTCCAAAGGAATCTTCATACTTGTTCAGGAACGTGTGCTCACGATTTAAAACCTTGATTTCCTTGACACCGCCAAGAGCCTGATTCATATATTGATAAATTTCTGCCTTATACTTCTGGCTGTCCCTGCCAAGCTTCTGTGTTTTCTTCTTGGTCGTAAGCGCAAAAAAACCAACCAGTCCCACGAGAATCACTGCAATAATGATCGTCATGGAATGACTGACCAGAAACAAATACACAATGATCACCACGCAGGTAATTGCTTCAATCATCAGCTCCAGAAAATGCTTGATTGCCTTGACAAAGCTGTCCGTATCGCTCTGCAGGCTTCTCTGCAGAACAGCAGTGTTTCTGGTCAGGAAAAATGAATAGGGTTCGTTCAGATATGCCTTCAGGAGCTTAACAGATACCCGCTTCTGCACATTGAAAATATACCGGTACAGAATATTCCTCTCCCATATGAGGTAGACATTCTTGATGATATAAATGGCAATAATAATCAGAATGACAACCGAAAGGAACCGCCTCGTATCCTGAATACGCAATGCCTGGTAGAGCCATTCCAAATACCACTTCGTATGAATAATGGAAGGATCCGTAATGAGATTAATCAGCGGAGAAAAAGCTGAAACGCCAAGTAGCTCCAGTATACTGCCAAGGCCTACCATAAAAAACAAAATGACAAGCTTAATCTTCTCTCCCCGGTTTAATATGCTAAGTACCTGTTTTACCATATCTGATTTCCTATCCTGTAAATCATTGATCTGTGTTCAAAGAATTGCTGCCCACTGCCCGGCAATTTCATGAATATCAAATCTCTTCATTCCTTCCCGTGCCCGTTCCTGATATGTCTTCTGCAGCGAATCATCTGACAGCATAACTCCCATTGCCCGCGCAAGAAGCATCTCTTCTTTGCTCAGTTCCGTATTTGTACATATTTCCCGGACCTGCTCTTCCGTCGTCTCCTGTCCGCAAACAGGGGTAAGTATACCATATCGTCCCAGACAGATTTCTTCTCCCCCCTCATTTAGCCCGCTTCCCGGATCCAGAATTTCTCTCGCTCCGCATTCGGTAGAGATCACAGGGAGTCCTGCCTGCATTGCCTCAATGATAACATTCGGCATGCCTTCAATATTTGAGGATAAAACAAAGAAATCCGCTTCCTTCATATAATCGGATACATTAGAATGATATCCTTCCAGTCGCACTCTGTTGTTCAAATCCAGTCGATCGATTTCCTTTTCCAGAAGGGGACGAATGTTTCCCTCTCCGAGGATAACCAGACATAATTCCGGATGCTCCCTGGCAATCACAGAAAAGGCTCGAAGAAGATGAAGCTGCCCCTTTTCCGGTTTCAAACGTCCAACATTCAGCAATACCCTGCGATCTTTTGTAAAGGTGCGAAAAGCATCCGTTATCTCTCCTGTCAGATTCACTCCTGGCGCACTGTTAGGGATTGCAACAACCTTTCCCTCTTGCATTCCGAAAAAAGAGATGACATCCTGCCTTACCACTTCAGACACTGCCACAATTTGATCGCAGTGATGGTAAGAAAATAACACATATTTCTTTTTCCAAATAGAATGTGTAAATAAGGATTCCTTGTTACGAACACTGACCACCCGTCTTTCACCGACAGCAGAAAGACAATTCAAAAGATCTGCTCCAGGAAGAAAGCTGACACAGGTATCAACCTGAAGCTCTTTCTTGATTTTTCGAAGCTCCCCGGCCTGTTTCAGAACGTTCCATGCCTTATGCACTTTACTGTATTCCGGCTCTGAATGATGCCGCAAAACAATGACCTGATGAAGCTCTGCTCTCGCTTCCGGATCATCATAGACAACGGCAATGTATGGATCAATCTGATATTCCTCCTTATGCTGATAAAGGTATTCCGCGATGGTTCGGACACACTTTTCCGCGCCGCCGCTGCTTAAGTGATGTGTAAAAAAAAGTACTCGTTTCATCACATTTTCTCCATCTTTTATGAACGCTTCCGGTAGGTTTTCCTCCATCTGCAATAAATCATTCTGCCCGGAAGCACCAGCAGCCAATACAACCAGTTTTTCCGAACGGTACACTTTTCCAGTGAATCAAGATATTCTTTTTCGTTCAGGTGTCCCTGTTCCAGTCTTTCCTTTGCAAATCCGGAATAAACGTGATACAGCAGCAGCATTTTAACGCGTACCCGGAAACACACATGTTGATCTGCAAGATACATTGCAGATCGATACATCATTCCAAACGGGGAATATATCTTCATGTACCTCCCGGTTTTGGTCAGTCCTCCCTCCAGGTAATCGCATATATAAATCCGGCGATTCGCATGAACCATCTGATAAGGTCCGGACATCCGGATCCATATCGCATCTTCCGGCAGAAATTTCTCTCCCGGAAAAACAGGAAACGGATATTGCCTCAGAACACCTGTCAGATACACCTCTGCCTTATCTCCCAGCAAACCCGCATTGATTCTTTCATCACGATAAGCTGCAACATGATCATCTATGGGAAACTCGCCTTCATTAACTTTTCCATCACTGCCTACGCGCAGGAAGCTGAAGCCGCAAAGCCTTTCCTTCCTTTCTTTGTCTGCACGATCGTTGGTACCCCTTTGGCTGCAATAACGTTCATAATAGACCTGAATCGTTTCAATAGCATCCTTCGACAGCCAGTCATCACTGTCAACGATAAAAGTAAGCGGCGTTTCGATCTCGCGAATACCACGATTCAGAGCCGTGTGCTTACCGCCATTTTCCTTCCGGATATATCGGATACTCAAGCTTCGTTCCATCATCCATGAAGAGATTGTCTTTTCTGTACCATCCGTGCTTCCATCATCCACAATCAACCATTCAAAGTTTTTTTGTGTCTGTTGGAGAAGAGATCCATATAGTCTTGGAAGAAGTTCCCCGCGATTGTAAGTCGGGGTCAGTATTGTAACAATTTTCTCATCCTGCATTGCTTATCCCCTTCCTCTTCATCGCTTTCTCGTGCACACAGCCGATAACAGGAACTACTCCTGCCCCTATTATAAATCCCCACAGGCCAGTACTCAAAAAGCCACGGGCAAATTCCACCTGCCCGATTCTCCCGTCAAACGATACCATCTGTGTCTTGTCATCACGGTAACTCAGAACTCTGACCGAAGGATCTTCCTGCAAAATCTGCACCTGCTCTTGCGTCAGATATCGTCCTTCCTTCTGTTCCTCACCGGCATCGGTATTTACCCGGCAGGAGTAATATTCCTGCACCCGATCTGCATGGTTCCAGTAAAAAGCCATTCCAAGAAATCCCGTTAAAAGTCCGACAAACACTGCCCTCTTGTAGAATTTCATACAGCTCTTTCCCAGGTCCTCGCGAAAGCTGCTGATGCAAGCCCTAATTTTCAGGCACCACCAGGTGGCAATTTCAGAATTTTCAAGAGCTTTATTCCAACGCTTTGCCAGTCCATACTCCTTTTTTCCTTCTCCCAGAGAATACACAGTATGCCCAAGAAAAATCAGCGAAACATTTTTGAACGATGTATTAAAGGCAAACGGCTCAGAAACCGCTCCCGTCAGGCAGGTTAATGTAATGGCCAGCTCCAGAAGTGCTTCCATATTTCCGGATTCTTCATAGACCCGTGTTTCTCTGCAAAGCAGCATCATATAACCGGACATCAGCAAGACAAATAAAAGAAGTCCCCCATGAAACAGTAGATTTGCATACGAACAATCCAGTGTGTAATTGGAAATCAAGCCTCTCGGATTCTGTCCCCAAAGTGATATCCCATATGTTGTAAAGAAAAACTTCGTCAAAGAGGGCCGATGTGTCATGAGTTTCTCAATAAAATCAAAGGCTCTTCCCCTTAATACCAGTGGGAGCATAATGGAAGCAGCTGCCTCTGCAGGCAAGATAGCCATAATAAGAATTTTTCCTGCTCTTCCGGTCAGTACATGCGTATCCCGGCACACCAGAAGCCCAAATGCAAAAATCCAAAACGCCGCGTACATCAGCATCCCGGTCAGACTGAAAGAATACAGGAAAATATATATTGCTCCCGGCAATGAAATCCAGAAGGATTTTATGAGATCTTCTTTGTTTCTGCAAAAAGAATAGACAAGATAAAAAACAGCCACATTATAAGAGATCTGCAGAACATTCGGATGGACATAGCCCATCGCCCATCGGATAACATAGCCAAGGCCGAATTTGTTATGAATGACATAATCAAACGTACGAAGCCCTGTCAAATGTGTCACAACCTGAAACAGAAAAAGAGCCGGCCACAGAATTGCGCCGACCCGCAGGGTCCTTTTCACAGAAATATTCTTCATTGTCAGAACAAGCAGGATAACAAACCATGCCGAGTCCTGTCCGGTTTGTATGCGATTGATGCCTGCCATTCCCAGCGAAGCGATCAGGATCAGCCATTCCACCTTGGTATAAGAGGTAAGAACAATCTTTCCCAATGCCAGAAAGAATGCCATAAAAAGCCCGCATTTATAAACCAGTCCATCTGCATATCCAAGGCCTTTTATTACCAGCATCGTCGCAAAATATCCGTAAAACAGTATTTCCTGAACAGAAATACGCAACGATTCCTGTTCCTGATGAATTCTATTCATATATGTATCCCTGGTATCTCCTTCAAGCCCTTCAGATAATCGTCAAAGGAATACTCTCTCTGAATGTGGCGATACGCATTCTGTCCCAGCTGAATTAATCGATCCGGATTGTCTGTAATCCAGGCCAGCTTTTCTGCCAGGTCAGCTTCATCACCGGAAAGAAAGATTTCACCGGTTTTTCCGGGAACCGTATAATCTGCCGTTCCATTTTCAGAAGAGCTGATCGCCGGAATCCCATATGACATTGCCTCAAGAATCGAATAAGCTGCCGGCTCTCCGGAACTGGAAAGGACATATACATCAGACTCCTGGTACACCTCTCCCATCTTCTCATAAGGCACATTGCATTTGACCTGAACTACCGAATCCAGTCCCTGTTCATGAATATACTGCATAACTTCCTTATAGTACGCTTCATGAAAAGAATTGGATACCTCTCCTGCTATGATTAATCGCACCCTTGGATTTTGCTGATATACCTTCTGGAAAGCGCGGACCATCAATAAATGATTCTTTCTTCGCTCAAATTTACCAACCTCAAGAATCCGGATCATGTTCCCACAACAGTAGTCCCTGTTCTTGGGAGCACAGTGCGAAGCAACAATGAAAGGCACAAACCAGTCATTTGCTTCTTTTCTGGTACATTTCTCCCTCTCTTCCCAATTCTTATAACGCACCGGGGTTATCCGCATCGGCGGCATATGCCTGTCCACATACCTGTGAAGAGGATCTTCTCTGGATTTGTCCTCTGCGGAATGGTACAGCGGACTCTGATTGTACGTCAATGCCGGAATGCTCTGCTTCCTGCATTCACGATAACACACAAGCGAATACAGTGATTTTTCCCGCAAAATCACCAGATCCGGAGCAAAGCTTTTCAGATATTCTCTGATTTTTCCTGTACTTGGAATCCCAAAACGCAGCAGGAAGCTATCGCTGTTCTCGTCGTTACTTCGCAACATACGATATCCCTTGGACAAAGCGATCGAAACTCTGGAATACTCACATAGATCCGGTGTCAGCATAGAATGATCTTCCGATTTTCCGACATACCGAACCAGCATCCTCACGTCATCACCGCGCATCATCCAGCCGCGTATAAGATCCGCCTGATTCGTATGAAATCTTGGCGCTATATAGAGAACTCTCATTCTACTTTCTCCTGCCTGTGATTCTTCTTCTGCACATTCGGTACACTGAATCCACATATACATATGCTCCGGCTACCATGAACATGCCATGCTGCAACAAACAATAAATTCTCCTTTGTCTTCCTCCGAGTTTGGCAATACTATCGCCTTGAAAAAGGATTTTATTGTCTCGATATAGCTTTCGAATTATCTGCTGTTCTCGTATTGAAAGATGTAAGCACTGGAATGAGTTTTCTATCGATCGTAAAATCACATTTTGTATTCGATAGTGCTCATACCTTTCCCGAACGGTCGCTTCAATATCAAATCGTCCCGTGATTTTATCTATGTAACAGTACAATTGATGATATCTTTCAATAATATTATCAATATATTTCTGCCTGTAAGTTTCCGACTTTTGATGGCATCTCCATTTATATCCCACACTCGGGGTCAAGCCAACACGAAAAGCACAACACAGAAACCCCATTACAAACAAATAGTCATCTTCTGCATCGACATACCTTTGAAAAGAAAGGTCCGCCTTATCAACAAATTCTTTATTATAAATGCCCCCCCATAAATGGCCTATATATGATACATTCCTATTATCCGTGTTCATCAACATATCACATAATAATTCAGCTTGAACCACAGGTCCTGTAAGAATTTTTTGTTGAAAAACAGTATCACATGACTTAATTCTGCCATCTTCATACAGATGCTCGGTCGACCATAAAACTCCATCCAGTTTTTCCCGTTCCGCCCACTGAATTGCCTCATCAATCGTTTCCGGGACAATAACATCATCTTGATCTGAAAACAGGATCCACTTTCCAACAGCTTCTCTTAGCCCGTGATTTCTAGCCTTCGTAATACCACCGTGTTCCTGGTGCAAGACCCGAATATCAGAGCAACCACTCCACCTGTTCTTGCAATATTCGTAGCTTCCATCTGTGGATTCATCGTCTACAATCAGGATTTCCTTAAAAGAGTGAATCTGCCGCAAAGCTGTTACTGTATCGTCGATGTATGCTTTGCCATTAAATAGCGGAATAATAATACTTAATCTGGTATTGTTCATCACCATCCCTTATATCTCGAAACAATCCTATTCCATCCCTCTACCGCATAAGGCAGGAGCATCAGATAATATGGCATTGTGTATTGGCTGCCTGCTTCCCAGAAGCAATGAAACAGAAATCCTCCCAAAGCTGCTACTCCAAGAATATATGCTTTTTTCGTTTTCTGTCCCCTGGAACTCCAATAATAAAAAGCTCCGAATAATACAACCGACTGTATATTATTCAATAAACGCCATAATCCGTTGCCCAATTGACCATATAGAAGTTCCTGAAAAAAACGATTCCCCCAGTATGCATCCCCGCGGAGCCGATTGATCTGTATACATCCAAAGCTTGGATCATTCCACTGAAGTGCATTCTTCTTCAGAAACCACTTTATGAAATACCCCTTGTGTTCCCAGAAATACTTCAGTGAGCCCTTTATGTTGGCCCATGCATCTGCTATCGATGCAGCAGTATCAAAACCGGATTCCCGGAAGATGTTGACACTTACACCATTATAGGTACCATCCCCGGAAAGCCCCATAGCAATCCAGTTCATCTTGGGCATTCCAGCCGGAGTAGGCGCGCCGCTGAGAAATTCGGTCAGAAAATTGATTCCCTTCCGACCTAAAACGCACGCCGCCAAAATTCCAAACACAAGTCCGATATTCTGTATCTTCCTTAGCTTGTTCTCTGCAGAGCAGGTCCATAATAAGAAAAGCAACATCGAAATCATGGGGATCATGCTGTTGGATTTTAAAATGACAGCCACCGATGATGCCACACTGCATACCAGGAAATCTCTCCATCGGCCTTTCTCTGTATAACAAATTGCGCTGTATATTGCAAACAATATACAAGCGAGCGACAGCAAGGTTCCATATAAATACGTCGTATACAGAAAAGTTACCGGTTGCAGAAGCACAAAGATTCTTACTGCATTTCCAATCGAATGGCTGAGATATCCCTTCTCTGAAATTCTCCCAAGCATCTCTGCGATAACAAGCACTGCGAGCAAATTTAAAACCTGAAAGGCAAGATATGCATTCTGCCCGAAAACTGACAGGAGAGCAACATCCAACAGGACCAGTCCGTTCTGAAACGGATACCGGAACATATATCCTTCCTGATCCACGAAGGAGCTATGATCTCCTGCTAAGATCTGCCTGGCAACATTCATAACCTTCTCCGGATCACTCCTGGGTTCAAGCCTGACAGACATAATGAAGAAAAGCCCTGCCAACAGGAAAATCGCATAAGCCACAGTGATCCAGTCATCTGACTGTATCTTTTGCTTTGTTCTTCTCAAATAGTGTCTTACAAGAAGCAGAAATCCTCCAAAGATCAGGATAAAACCGATTCGAAGAATCGAATGATCCATGCAAAAAACATTGGATACTTCAACGTCTCCGTTCAGATTCTGCTGTACCAAAACTGTTGTCGAACTAAATACCGACAGTAACAAAAGAAATCCGAGCACCGCCGCAACCAATACCTGAAATACTTTTGATACCCATATATCCATTCTCTGTTGCATTCTTCTCTTCCGTATCAATCATGCTTAAGCCAAATCAGCTTAATTCCGTCATCCGTGGACAACACCTGATATAATCTTCCATTTCCTATTTCATTCTCAGATTCAAAGAGGCTCTGATATCGAATCGCGCTTTCTTCTGTTATCAGTTGTACATAAACATAGTTATATCCCCCTGTTTCCAGCTCACTTGTCCATTCTTCCACGGACTGTATCATTTCCGTTCCTGCCAGATTCGTCAGGAAATTATTATGTCCGAACTGGCTTGTCGCCGGAAAGATATAATTATAAAAAGCCCGGTCTTCATAGGGGTAATCATCATTTTCATCAACAAAATAGACCCGGTCTTCCGGTGTGAGTATAATGTTGTTCTTCGAAAATTCATAAAACTCTCTTTCCGGAGTTTTATAAATGATGTTCTGTATGGTCTGCTTGTTGGAATATGCTCTGATAATCACCGCCATAATGAACAAAGAAACACATACGAATCTTTGATCTGCGCAGTTATTGACCAGAAGAAGAATACATCCTCCAAGTGGAATGAGAAGAGGAATAAAATATCGTATATTCAGCCCGCTAAATTCCTCATTGGCCGGTCCGATCGTCGTAATCATCAAATACCAGATCAGGAAAAAATACCCGACAAAGCAAAACAGATAAGCCATGCCCGCCCTCTTTATCGAAATTTCCGTTCGGATTTCCTGTGCCTGACCTGCTTCTTTCGCAAGTACTATTCCCAGCATAACAAGCGAAACAAGAAACATCTCTATAAAAGACGGATCCATTCTCTCTGTATCACATAGATTCTGAATCACATATTGCAGATACTCTCTGCCGTCTGCATAGTGGCATAACAGAAACGCTCCTGCTCCTCCAAATGCAATCAAAAGAAGCAGACCAATCACCAGATTTCCGCGCTTCTGATACCAACTTCTATCCTCAGCCATGTGAAAAGCCGCTTTCGACACAACGGTTCCTGCTGTTCCTCCAATTAACACATAGAACGGCTGTGACAGCCCGCTCCATGACCAGATAAAGCCCGCCGAACAAATTGCAGCCAAAAGCAGGATCCTCCGGATTTTCTTATCATCTCCCCTATACATCCATGCGCACGTGAACAATACAATGACCGTAAATACAGCCCCGGTTCTTTTCGTCATTGTCAAGGTAATCATTCCGATAATCAGACTGATTGTGTAAAATCTGTCAGCAGATCGAATTTGCTGAAGAAATGCGTAAAAGCAATAAAACATAATTGCTCCCAGCATCAAATCCGTCAGCAAAGTGTGATACGCATCTCCTATCATTGTTGGAATCAGAAAAAGGATAAAAGAAGAAATCATTGTCTGAATCCAGCGATATTTTCCCTTTATACAAGTAAGTGCAGGGGCCAGAAAAGAAATCAGAAGAACATTCTGAGCCCACAGAAAAATCCCATGGGACGCTGTTCTCATCCAGGTTATCCCAGCCAGATAATCCCAGACAGAAATCATCGGTGGATGATCCCCTAACGCCGTATTTGGAATTCCTTTGATTTTTCCATAATAAAGAAAGTTCTTAATTCTCAGATCCCAGAAATAAAAATCATCCGAATGATCAATTCCCCGCCCCTGTCCATATATTGCAAAGAATGCAATACATGCTAAGAGAAAGAAAAGGCCAGATGTAAGGACACTTTCCTTTACAAGATCTCTTCTCCGAAAGAAATTCCAACCCAGATAAAAAAATGAACATGCCGATAACACATAACACAAAACAATTCCCGGAGTAAATGAAACATACAATCCGGGAAGATACAATATAATGGATAATACGATTGCGCAAAGTGCATAGCACTCTTCAATACGCTTATGACATTTTACGGCAACTGCACCAGCAATAAACAAGGTGGCTACAATACTCATCTGCTTTCCTCATTCACTCACATATTCATAGTTCGTTCTAAAGACTTCGTTCAATCCGTTTCTGTTTTCACCAGAACCACTTGATCATGTTGATAGTACTGAGCCATTCCATAATTTACCCAGTAACCAGGATCTGTATCAACCAAATCCGAACGAAGCGGAGGACAGTCCGGGACTTCTGGAAGATAACAAATCTTTGATGGAGAAGTTAATAATGCAATTCTCTCCTCGTACGCCTTTTCATAGTCACCAACGCTCCCGTTTACCAATGCACACAATGCTCTTGCAGACGACATGTCTATTTGCGAGATATGAAATCTCGTTACATCTACCAGACTGAAACACAATCCTATTATCCCTAAGATAACCAATCTTGTCTTAACCGCACTTCTTATTTTATTTACAGGTGAAATACCATTAATCTTATATCGACTTTCTTTATACCAGCCAATCCAATAATACAATTGTATGAATAGCAGCCAGTAGCAACTGTAATAGTAAATATTAATTTGCCGATCCGCTCCGATATTTGCCATTGCATACAGCGGAGGCGTAAACTGCGTTGCAAAAACGCCAAATGATATCATGCTAAAAAGAAAAGGCGCTGAAAAATCACTGTTTAAGTCATATGGAAGTTGAAGAAAAACAGCCATTGCAATGATCAGAAAAATTATTTGAGGAAGCTGACACCAATTTCTTATACATTGTGCAGCCTGCAATAAGGATTGAACAATCGCTATGACAGGCGAGTAGCTTTGTTCTATAGATGCTGCCCGCACTGCATTTCCAGGAGCTGCTACACTAACAATAAACGCCGCTATCAGGCACATACATATTATCGTGACCCACTTGCGCATCGGATGATGCTTTCTCCATAATAAAATCCACAGCAGAACAGCTGCAACACTGGCACACAGGGCAGTACTGTAGTTTCCTCCCCCCACCAATATAGCCAGACCAATACAGCCAAACACATGTCGAGCTTTTCCAGAACAGACTAAAGAAATCAATTCAGCAGCCAAAAGAATGGAAAAAGCATAGAACAGCGTATAATAAGAGGCTCCATTAAACCAGTAAAATGCTTCCGTATCATTATATACCTTCTGTATTTGCAAAAAGAGCAGAATCATACTGACGAATACTGCATGGCTCCGTCTTCCACGGAAAACATACTTATATAAATCAAGCATCAAAATTACTGTTGAAATGCTTAGCGCTCCGATCATAACAAAAGGAGTCAGAAAATAAGCAGACTCAGAAAAGACTCCTGGTTGAAGTGAAAAAAAGAAAATTGCCGAAAATGTGCCCTGCCAACTGGTATAATTCTCACATACCGTTTCCAGGGCGGCCTGTATAATTCCGCAAATTCCCTGACCACTCGTCACTGCTAAATGTGTCTTTACTCCATAATTAAAATCATCTGCCGAAGGGTGACAGAAAAAAGATAATATCAAAATAGGAAGCAACGAAATAAGATATATTACAACCGCTCCACACGCAAGATAAGCAGGTGACACCACAAGATTCCATTTCTTATTAATATGCATCTTTTCTTTAATCTTCATATTCCAGTCATTTTCTGCCAGATTGTCACTGATTCTGAATTGAAATCAGCTCACCATTTTCTCGGTTAACCTTATAGATCTTCTCTGCTGTCCTATCGGTTCCGATCTTCGATTCCTTCTGCGCCCCCAGCCATCTGGAAAATTGCCCTATCATAGCACACTTTCCATGTAGACAAGTGATTCAGAGACGCATATGAAAGTACTTTCCTTTCCATCTATTCCGCGGTTTTCCCCAGCAACTTCTTCGCGATCTCGACCGCTGCCGCATCCAGCGTATAAAACCAGGAATACCCGTTCTCACGGTAGATCTCCGACTTCATCTGGATCCGCTTTCGGATCTCGCTCCACTTTTTCTCATTGTTGCTGGCTCCGCCCATGGTGAAATTGGCGAGGACCTTGTTCACCACCTCGATATGATATCCATTCTGGTGAATCCACAGAAGCATATCCAGATCATCAAAAACCGACTGGTTGCGGTACAGCTTCTTCTGATAAATCTCTCTGGAAGTAAACTGCGTCGGATGATTCCAGGTTCTGGAGGAAACAAATTTCGGATTCGACGCCTTCTTGATGAAGGAATGCTCTCCGTTATGCATCCTGATATCCGCATAGGCCATGTCAAAATGCGTATCCGCATAGAGCTTCTGCATCGTCTCCAACGCTGCCGGCTCATACCAGTCATCCGCGTTGATGATCCCGATGAAATCCCCGGAAGACCGGCGGATTCCCTTGTTCATGCCATCGTAAATGCCATGATCCTTCTCCGAGATGACCTGATACCGGATGCCCTTCTCCTCAAACTGCTCGCGGTACAAATTGCAGATTTCCACCGTCCGATCCGTGGATCCGCCATCTACAATATTGTACTCATACGGCGGCACCGTCTGGTCCAGAACCGACTGTATCGTACGTGCAATCGTTGCCTCCCCATTGTAGACAGGGGTAACGATACTGAATTTTAGCTGATTCATTGTATATGAAACCTCTTTCATGTATCTATTCTATTTTTCACCGCGGCTCTGTTCACATTTTCCTAAACGGAACGCCGGTTTCGCTAATAGCGGAATGAAGATTCCAGTTTGGCAAAATGCATTTTCCGCTTCAAACAGAACATATCAGGCAAACCAGCGACAAAATATCGCCAATATAGGAATTTGAGCGTCGCGTGACATAACAACATCTGATCAAGATCTATATCGCATCATTACTATAGCCCCTTTTGAGTTGACAGCAGCCATTGCTCTATTTCTTTTGTATATTCTATCATGTCTTCTGAAGAAGCTGCTGCATGATATATTTCATGCACAATCTCTGCTTCAGAAAAGCCTGTTCGTTCACATATCTTATATAACCATTGATGGCTATCATCTACCGCACTTATTTCATTTGCCGCTTTACATAATTCAGAACTCGTTGGTTCAAACTCACGCAACATTATATATAACTGTTTTTCCGGAGCATTTCTCAAGAAGGTAGGTAAGGTACTGGTAGACGCTTACCTCTTTAAAAATTGCAAGCTCAAGAAGATTTCTCCTTTCGAAATCATCTTGAGCCCGATACCATTTCGTCTAACCTACTCAATTATAACATTGTACGAATGTCTCAATTTTCTGGACAAATTAACATCATTATGTGGAACCTTCTGGTCTTTCATCAGTCTTCCTAACACAATTCCCGGATCTCTGCCAATGGATTTTGCAAATTCTCTGATCACAGTCTCATGAAAGCAACCATGCTGATTGATAAAAGCCTCATATTTATCCGTTGGAATCAGCGTCTTTTGCGCATATGAATCGGCTTCATCCTCCTTCTCACCATGAAAAGATATTCCAAGATCTCCATTCAAAATATGGCCGATCTCATGAAAAAGGGTAAACCAAAAAGTATCTGCGTAATGTCTTCGGTCATCAACCATCAGCATTACCTTTCCATCCACTTTTTTCGATGCGCCATTCACGCCGGAATTCTTAAGATTCGGAAGCGCTACAAGAGCAACCCCAGCTTCCGCAAACATCTTTGTAATGGCCGCGAAAAAGCCACTGTGATTCTCCGTCTGTGTCAGAGCAAACGAAACTGCCTCTTCAAATTTCTTTTTATTATATTTCGGTATTTCCCTTTTCAAAGTCTGATTCACGGCAATCTGAACCATAACATTTGCATTCACAGTATTTGATCTGCTCAAATGATCCGCATAGCTTCTGAAATTAACGGCAAGATTTGCTTCTTCCAACACCGTAAGCGAAGAAATCGACAAGAACTCTCTCACGCACCTGATCTGTTCATCCACCTGCCGCGGAAGATCTGGCAGTCTGAAATTGTCACGGAAGTATTTATAATCAATCAGTTTAAACACTTCCCGTTCCCGCTTCAATTCTTCATCAGATTGTATCTCTGCTCTTTTTTCATCATATGCCTGCTGAAGATTTAACCAATATGCAATGGTGGTGCCTAACATTCTGGAAAGCCTGGTGGCCATATCAATCGACAGACTCTGTTTCCCATTAAGCAAAACACTTAAATTCTTTGCTGTAGTCCCAAGTCGTTTTGCAAAATCCTCCTGTGTGAGTCCGCTGTTCTCCACAATCTCTTGAAGATAATATCCCGGATGAAATGCCACCTTATCATTGTATTGAATATAATTACTCATAATGCGCACTCACCTCCTTGATCTCAATAATTCTGGCAGAAGCTGCTATCACATCGATATGGCATGGGACAAATGGGTGCTCATCCTCATCCAAGGGCTGTAAAATAATTCTCCACTTATCTCTTCTGTTTTTAACATCAACGGCAAAAAAGCCTTCCAATTTCCCGTGCAGATTATGGAAGTGAAACGTTGGCATAACAATGATATCCCTTATAACATCCGCGCTTTCCATTGCATTGATTCTCGCCAGCAAGCTGATAGCCAGATTTCTGTCTCCACCAAACAATCTTATGGCAGCTTTCAGACTGGTGCATTGCAAATGAAATAACCCCGGGGCAGAGCCCTCAAGGGGTCTGAGCCGCCAAAGAAGCTCTACGCTTCTTTGATCGCCTCATCTCCCCTTGCCTCGCGCTTGCGCTTTCGCACAAGTTCGCGAGCGGGGTATCTGTTTTCCTTGTTTCTTCCTCTACATATAATCCGACAAGCTCAGCTGTCCTTCCGCCTGTGATCCTTGATAGATTTTGTTATATTCGTTTCCCTGGTTTTTCACATAGTTGGATATTATTTTTTCATTTCCATGTGCTCCCACCGTCCCAACATAGTATCCATCCGACCAAAACTCTCCTCCCCACAGCTTCTTCTTTACTTCCGGACACTCTCGGAAGACTTCTTTCGCCGTGATACTTTTGACCGTTCTCACAATTTCTGTTGGACTCATTTTCGGCACACTTTGCACCAACAGATGCATATGATCCTTATCCGTTCCTATTTCCAGAAAATAGATCGGGTATCTTTTGCTTATTTCCACACATGTTTCTGCTATGATCTCATCCACATGTTTATCTATCACCACTCTGCGATATTTGGTTGGCAGCACAAAATGATAAATCAACACCGATACGTTGTGGCTCGCATATTGTTTTTCGCTCATAATAGGGGTTTTCTCCTTCCCCACTATTATATCGGCTTTTGTTCTCTTTGATGATCAAGCTAATCGCCGCAGAGCGGCGGGGAAAGGCCCAGCGCGCTAGCGCTATTCTACTTTACTGCTTGCATAGGTGATCTTCACGCATTTGTCTCCGTCAATATTACCTGCCAGGTAATATTACTATAATGGATATTTTCACTCTGTCAAGTTGTTTCTAATGTGTATACTGCACTGAAGCAAAATTTCTCAAACTTCTCACCGCCAAGCTATACAATCATTACGCCTTCATTCCCCGAATCACTCCGCAGATCCGGTCCACATCCTCCAATGCAAGATCCGCATACAGCGGCAGCGTCAGGACTCTCTTGCTGATATGTAGCGCCACCGGAGTCTCCTCCGGATCAAACTTCCCTCGATAGCATTCAAAAGAATTCGTCAGCGGATAGAAATACTTCCGTGCCCCAATCCCATTCTGATCCAGTGCGTCAAAAACCTCATTGCGCGTTGCGCCGAACTCCTCTTCATGAATCACAATCGGGAAATACGCATAATTCCGTTTCACATTCTCCTGCAGCACATTCAGCTGCAGTCCCGGGATACCTTCCAGTCCCTCCCGATATCTCTCTGTTACCTTCGCACGCTTCTGAATTTCTTCCTCCAGATGGCGCAGATTGCAGAGTCCCATCGCCGCACAGAACTCATTCATCTTCGCATTCGCACCAACGCCGTCCACTGTCTCCGGCCCCCGGATTCCGAAGTTCTTCAGTCGGTACAGTTTCAGGCCATAGTCCTGATCGTGGAAGCAGGCCGCACCGCCCTCAATCGTATTGAACACCTTCGTTGCATGGAAGCTGAAACATGACACATCTCCAAAGGACGCGATGCCCTTCCCCTTGTAGGTAACGCCAAAGGCATGCGCGGCATCGTAGATCACCTTTAATCCATATCGGTCCGCAATTCGCTGAATCTCTTCTAGCTGGCAGACATTACCGTAAACATGCACCGGCATAATCGCAACCGTTCTGTCCGTAATGAGCGGCTCGATCTTCGTGACATCCATCGTAAAATCAACCGGATCAATGTCACAGAACACCGGCGTCAGGCCATTGCGAACGATGGCATGCGTGGTCGAAGCAAAGGTAAACGGCGTCGTGATGACCTCACCGCCCTTCGGGAAATTCATCGCCTGAAGAGAAAGCTCCAAGGCCATATGGCCGTTGGTAAACAAATCAATATAATCAACTCCAAGATATTCCTTAAGTCTCTCCTGAAGTTCTTTGTGCTTTGTCCCCATGTTGGTCATCCAGTGCGTATCCCAGATGTCCTTGATTTCATTCACATATTCGTCCAAAGGGGCGATCGAAGAACGGGTGACCAGAATTTTGTCCATCTGTCTCCTCCAATTTTCTAACTATTACTATCAAGTGGCTGACTTCAGGATCTCTCTGTACAAATCTTCCAAGCAGCCAGTTCCAACAACAACTCCCTGCGTATCCTGAATCGTCTCGCGACAACCACCTGTGTCGTAAGTGATAACCTTTGTTCCGCAGGCTGTAGCCTCAAGATTGACGGTCGGATAATTATCCTCATATGTTGGATTAACGAATACATCCGCTGTTGTGTACAGTTCCGCTAACTCTCTGGCATCATTCGTGCGGCCAATGCCTTTGATATTAGGAGGCAGCGACTTAAGCTGTTTGGGATTCAGTCCTACCAGAACAATAGTGAATCGTTCATCCAGCATCTTTGCCAGCTGTAAAAAATCCCTTAAGCCCTTTCTATCATCCCATGTGCTGGCTACTCCCAACACAATAATTTTATCCTGTAATTGATAACGTACGCGGAAATTGCCAGGCGTTGGCTTAAACACAGCGGTATTGATGGTATTATAGTGAACCTCCACCGGATATTCCTTCAGGAAGCTCTGCCTGACAAGATTGGCAAGCCACTGGCTCGGAGTAATCAGTGTCATATGAGAGACACCCGTAAATGCTGCCTTCTTCCGGTCATAATTTCGTTCTATAGAACCCCATCCATAGCATGACGGATACTCCTTACGCTGCATGCAATGCGAACAATGATCTTTCCACTGTTCGCACTTCGCTGCTGTAAAGTAAGCACAATGTCCCGTAAATGCCCAGCAGTCATGCAATGTCCATCTCACCTGCATTTCCGGATGAGTCTTAATCCAGGAAAACAGCATCTCTACATTGATATAGTATCCATGAATGTTGTGCAGCCATACCAGATCCGGCTTATAATCTTCCGCCCATTGCAGAAACCTGCGGGTTGCTCTTACCGACCCAAATCCATGCTGATCAAACAAACGGGTCCGCAGCACATGGAAAATCAGATCCTTCTTAGTTCCTATCCGTACTGCCAGTTTCTGATATTCTTCCGGGACTTCTTCCATACGTCCATAGGCAATACGAACTTCATTCCCTTCTGCCATGAACTGCTCTGCCAATTCCGTGCAGATTCTCCCGGTACTCCGAATCCCGCAAACACAATTGATGATTAAAACACGCACCCTGCATTCCTCACAACTTATTACTGTTCTTTCCGGACACAACTGCTTTTTCCTGTATTTCCAGCTTTCTTATAACACGTGCCGGATTTCCTGCAATAACACAATTATCTGGAAAAATTCCGTGCACAACAGCTCCCGCACCGACGACACATCCATCCCCCAGAACGGTTCCCTTCAGAATAATCGAATTGCATCCAATAAAACAATTCTTTCCAATCCGAATTTCTTTGCATGGAATCTTGTCACAATCGCCGCCTCTTTCCCCACTCAGCTGAATATTTCTGGTTTCATAGTCCAGCGGATGGAAGTCATTGTCCAGAATCTTGCAGTTGCCACCGATACAGGTATTGTCTCCGATATAGACTCCTTTTCTGGCATAAATGGTGGAGCCACTAATGCCAACGTTGTTTCCAATCTCAATTATTGTTCCCGGTATTCTTGCCACAATGATCGTACGGCTATACAGGCCAACCAAATTGCTGAGAAAACTGCTTCGAATGGTAACATTTTTCCCCAATCTCAGGCTTGCGCCTTTCGCCTTATATAGCACAGGGATCCCTTTTAATAGAAGTTTTTCCCCATATTGCACACCGGTCATTTTAAAAAAAGACTTAGCCCAGTTACTATTCATTTATCCGTCTCCACACTCAAAGTGTACACAATTATATAGAATACTCCTTCAGTTTTCCCAATGATCAAGCATAGTTTCTAACCCATTCTCCATTTTCATCCACATAATACCGATTCTGATCAACCCATTCATTTCGTGCCATTTCTCCTGAATTTTTGACGTAATACGTGTTATCAATCCATTGATTTGTGCACATGATTCCCTCACTAAATCGAGTAGGAGGCGGTGATTAGCCGCCGTCCTCTCACACCACCGTGCGTACCGT
>ERZ1026888.305-NODE-305-length-28882-cov-4.118569_pt1 | contig 28882 bp, 43 predicted proteins | sample MGYA00380174_ERZ1026888 | MGnify/ENA primary metagenome ERZ1026888 (study PRJEB33269, sample SAMEA4719810) | human gut metagenome | biome: human-associated habitat; feature: organic feature; material: feces | place: Cameroon | collected 2013-10 ...
ACAGGGCGTACTTGCTATGGCGCAGGCGCAGCAGAATACAGCGAGGTAACAGGATATGCAGGCAGAAAAGATTAAACCAGCAGAGGCAGCCGCTATTATGGGTTGCAGCCCGCAGTTTGTCCGAGTAGGGTTACAGCAGGGTAAGTTAGACATAGGCGACGCTATTAAAATGTCGTCAATATGGACATACAACATAAGCGCGGCTGCGCTTGCTAGGCGGCAGGGAATGACAACAGAAGAGCTTAACAGAGTACTACAGGAAATAAGGAGAGAATGAGAGACAATGCAGCAAGTAACACTAAGCGCGCTTGCAGCGCTTATAAGCTCGTCGGAACGCGTAAGGGTGATAAAAAATGGCGCCGTAGTGTTTGCAGACTGGGGCTATTACATTAAAGAACACTACAAAGAAAGAGGATTTACAGGCGACGAGATAGTAACAGACTTTAGGGCGCACTTGGACGTAGCACATATAGACTGGCACAGGCTGGGACTTATGCCGCCGCTCGATCAAGAGAGCACGCCGCAGTACATAGCGGGCGATATGCGTATAAATATGTATTACGACATTTATATATAACGCCTCTAGCTTAAAGGCAAAGCAGCAGCCGTAGCGCTGTATATGCAACTTTCGAGGGTTGCGAGGCGTATCTGTCCAATAAAACGGACATAAAAACAGAAGAAAGGAGAGCGGAAACGTGGAGACAGACAACGCAGTAGCACTACAGGGCATACTAAAGCAGCGCCGCAAGGTAGATAACATTAATACGCTGCCATTTAACGGCTACGAGCTCACAGTTATTACAGAGCGCCGCAGCGGAGCACTTGACGAGGCTATAGTATATGTGCAAGGCGATAATGTAGATGGTATCGGAGTAAATGCGCCAGTTATGATACTTGGCAGCTTGCAGGCTTATAAGAACTTTATAACAGGAAAGGTACTTGTATACGTACTGGCAGAGACAGCACAGCAGATTACAGGCGAGCACTGGGACTACGAAAACGAGGTACAGTTAAGCGGAGCACTCGGCAGCGGCATTACATACCGCGAGACGCCGCTAGGCAAGCGCATAAGCGATATAAGCGTACTGGTAGAGAACAGACTAAAAGACCTACACGGCTGCTATATCCCCTGCATAGCTTGGAACGATACCGCGGCTATGGTTAAGGAATGGCACGAGGGCGAGCGCGTAACCTTAAAGGGCAAGCTACAGAGCAGAGCTTACACTAAACGCGTAGGCGAGCAGCAGGAAGAGCAGCGAACAGCGTACGAGGTATCTATATACGCGATAGGAAAAGAGTAAAAGAAAGGAAAGCGGAAAAATGCAGATAAAAAAGACAATATTAACAGAGAGCGTTACGCTCGAAGAACTTAGAAAGATTATAAGAGAGGGACGAGCTGCGGAAGTGCTGGCGGTAGGCAACCAGATTTATATTAATTTTGACGGCGCAGCAGTACCATACGACGTAATAGGTATCGACGCAGACACACCAGCAGCCGAAGAGCTTAAGCATACAGTTACTATACAGGCGCACGAGCTTATAGAGGAACGCCCATTTGATACAAAGGGACGTTACGGCTCTAACGACTGGGAAACAAGCGAGCTTAGAGAGTACCTTAACAGCGAGACATACGCGGCACGCTGCGCAGAGCTGGCTAAGTATGCAATACCAGTTACTAAAATGAACACAAACGGCAGAAAGACAGTAGATACGTTTTTCTTGTTATCTGTAGGCGAGTACGACGCCCAAAGAACACCATATGAGTACTACAAAGACAAGCCATACAGAGCAGCCAAGCACGCAAAGGACGACTTTAACGACTGGCATAGAACCCGTAGCGCTGATCGTGGCAACTCGTACTGTACGTGGTGCGTGACCGCGAGCGGCTACGTCAACAGCTACGGCGCGGACAACTCTATGCGCTGCGCGCCCGCTTGTGCAATAGGATAAATATAAATAATACGCCCTGTACGCTTACAGGGCGCTATATAAAAAGACATAAGAAAAGCGCCTACGATACTGCAATATCATAGGCGCTAAGCTATAGCCGAAGCATATAGCGTATCAAATAACTAATATTTAATGCACTTATATTATACGCTGCATACGGCAAAAAGGCAAGGGAAAACAACGGGGCGACGTCCCGTAAAAAAACTTGATAAAAGTATTAGCTTACCGACAGAGATACACAAAAATATATATACGTGAGGTAAAGATATATGCCGTATGTTAAGAGGACTACCAAGGCAGGCAAGACGATAGAGGTAGAATATTTCTATACGTCCAGACTAAACAAAAAAGGTGCAAAGAGAAAAGACAAAGTAAAGCCTACACCAGAGAAACAAAAAAGAGTAAATACTAAACAGGCAGAGAGAAAGTTAAGATTCTTAATGAACGCTAACTTTGCTTATGGGGATTACCACTTAGTATTAGACTACATAAGGCATAAGGGAGAGCCAGACAGAACACGCGAGGAAATGAAAAAAGATATACAAGTTTTTTTACGTGAGTGCAGAAAGCTGTATAAAAAAGCTGGGTTAGAGTTCAGATACATACACGTTATGGAGATAGGCAAGAAAGGCGCAAGACACCACCACTTAGTAGTAAACCACATAAATATAAACCTGTTGCAGCAGGCATGGTATAAAGCATACGAGGGGCACAACCGCGTTAAAGTATTTCCACTAGACGACAGCGGACAATACGGGGATCTAGCAGCGTATTTTATAAAATACACAGATAGACACATGCAGGACGCACCAGAGCAGAGACTACAGGGCAAGCGCTGGGCGGCAAGTAAGAACTTAGTACACCCAGAGCCAGAATACGAGTACGTGACTGCCCGCTCGTGGTATCGCTGCGAGGCAAAAGCACCAGCGGGCTATTACGTGGAAAAAGGCAGCGAAGAAAAGGGCACAGTAAGCCCAGAATATTACGGCTACGGCTATTACCGATATAGGCTAGTACAGCTAGAATAAAGCAAGAAAGGCGATTTTTATATGCGAAACGTGAGAATTGACAACGAGGCAGGGGCACAAGAGACACTATTTAACTGGGCGCAGTACCAGTATGCGAGATACCCAGAGTTAGAGCTACTATACCACATACCGAACGGCGGCAAGAGAGACGCACGTACAGCAGTCAACTTAAAGAGGCAGGGCGTAAAGGCTGGCGTACCAGACTTACACCTACCAGTAGCGCGCGGCGGTTACCATGGGCTATACATAGAGCTTAAAGTAGGCAGCAATAAACCGACGCAGCTACAAAAGAAATGGCTTAGCAGCTTAAACGAGCAGGGCTATTTAGCGGTAGTGTGTTACGGCTGGCAAGAGGCAGCGGAGCAGTTAATAAACTACCTAGAGCTGGAAACGGCAGCAGGCGGCATAAAGAACATAGACAACGGGGCAGCGCAAGGCGGGTTAATGTCTGCGACGTAAGAAAGGCGGCAATATGAAAAAGTGCATACTGGACACAGAAAAACTTAAAACATTACTGAAAAGGCAGGAAATGACACAAAGGGAGCTTGCAGAAAAAGCGGGGACAACAGAGGTAAGCGTTAGCAGATATTTAAGAGGGCAGCGCACACCAAGGCTGCTTACATTAGCGGCCATAGCGCAAGTACTGGGCGTAAGTATAGACGATCTACTGACAGAGAGGCGGCGCAAATGACAGAGGCAGAGGCGCTACAAGTACTTACAGGAACACGAGACGACTATAACGACTACGCAAGAGCTTTAAATATAGCAATACGGGTATTAAGGGGACGCGTAGCCGAGATAGATAAAAAGAGCCAGAACCAACGGAGAGAAAGAGAGGCAGACTATGAAAGTAATAAGCATTATCAACCTTAAGGGCGGCGTAGGAAAAACGTACACAGCGTATAACATAGCCTACGAGCTGCAAGAGAGAGGTAAGACAGTATTACTACTGGACAACGACAAGCAGGGCAATTTAAGCAAGGCAGCAGGGGCATACAAGGCAGCGGGAGAGTGCGCAGCGGCTAAAGCATTGTTAGGCGAATACAAGAACCCATTAAGAGAGTTAATAACAGAGCACCCACAGCACAACAACGTAGATATAATAACGGCTAATATGTCGCTTATGTCGGCAGTATGGACAATGGCAGGCAGCAGCGGTAGCCAGATAGACGCATACGACAAATTAATACATACGCCTATTACAAACTTAGGGTTGCCATTCCCAGACACGATAAACGACTACTACGACTATATGATTATTGACAACCCGCCAGACATAGCCTTTAACGTAATAGCGGCGCTAAAGATTACAGACGAGGTTATAGTACCCGTAAAAATAGACGAGTGGGCGTTAGAGGGCTTGGACATTATAGCGGAGCAGATACAGGACGCTAAGCAGCTTAACCCAGACATAGAACTACTCGGCGCGCTTGTGACAATGTATAAAAACAATGACACGAACATAGCGGGGCTAGAATGGCTACAGCAGAAAAGCAAAGTTAAAATATTGGGACGGATACGCTACACCGACAAGGCAGCAGAAAGCACGTTTTTTAATAAAGCGGCATACGAGTATAGCCCACGCTGCGGAGCTGCGCAGGACTACAAAAAACTGATAACAAAGTATCTGGAAGAAAGCGAGGCGTAAAACTATGGCAGCAGCAAACAAGTTTAGCTTTATGGATATACTAAACGCACAAAGTAAAGCAGACGCAAAGACGGCAGCAGTAACAGAGTATACAGAGATATACTTAAACCCGTACGACGTAGAGGAAACAGAAAGCAACTTTTACAGTCAAGAGAGCATAGAAGAGCTGGCAGACGCTATACTTGCTGTAGGGCAGCAGCAGCCGACAGTATTAGGCAGGATAGACGGCAAATATAAAATTATAAGCGGACACAGGCGCAATAAGGCTAACAGGCTGCTTATAGACAGAGGCTACGAGAAGTATAAAAGCGTGCGCTATCTCTACAAGGACATAACACCCGCAGGGTTAGAGCTTAGCTTATTAGTCGGTAACGCATTTAACCGAGAGCTTACGCCGTACGAAAAGACAGAGCAGGCGGCAAGGCTTAAAAAAGCACTTATAAGAGCCAGAGACGAGGACGGCTTAGAGATACAAGGACGTATGCGCAACTTAATAGCCGACGTACTGGGCGAGAGTGCAACAAACGTAGGACGTATGGAGCAGATTAACAATAATCTTACGCAAGAGGCTAAAGAACAGTTTAAGGCGGGTAACTTAGGCATAACTGCAGCATACGAGACAAGCAAGTTAGACGAGGACGAACAAAACGAGATAGCGCAGCAGGCAGCAGCAGGCGAGGATATAAGAGCAAAAGAGATAGCCGCAAAGGTAGCAGAAAAGAAAGCGGGCGACGATTATAGGACGCCGCACCCAGAAAGTATTACGAGCCTATGCTATAGCTGCTTGAATTACAGCACTTGCAACGTAAAAACGGGAACGTGCGAAAAGTGCGACGAGTATATTAACAAGGCAGAGGCAGAAAAGACGGACGAGCAGCGCTACGACGAGCAGCAGGCGGCGATAGACAAGCAGACGCAGAAAACGCTACAGGCTAGAGAGCACGAGGCAGCATTAGACAGGGTACTACAGCCAAAAGAGCAGAAAGTACACGAGCTTAAATTAGCCGCTATGTATTTTGAAGATGTGGCGACAGGAAACAAGAGCTTTGAACTGCGAAAGAACGACAGAGACTTTAAGGCTGGCGACGCACTACGCCTTAACGAGTATGCCGACGGCAAAGAGACAGGCAGACACATAGAGGCGGACATAGTATATATGCTGGAAGATTACAGCGGATTGCAAGAGGGTTATTGCATACTCGGCATAAAGGTTACTAAGGTGCCCGAAACGGACACACAAATAGACGGGCAGATAAATATAAAAGACCTCTTAGACGAAAGCGAGGCGTCTATGGATAAAAACACCACAAAATGCTGTGCCAACTGCAAACATTGTCTGGAATATCCGCATGGCAACAGGTATGGCGACATTGACTATATGTGCGCGATTAATGGATATTTTATGCACAGTATCAACAAAGACATTTCAAAGATTGAGCGCTCGACTCCCGGCGGCAGGGAACTTGAATGCAGATATGAAAGGAAGAAAACAACATGATATAAAGCAGTACAAAATATGGGTGACGTAATAACAAGGGCTATTGCAAGGATATACAGAGGCATAAGCGACGGGTTTAGAATGGCAGCAGACGCAGCACAAAGCGTAGCGGAACGAATAGAAAGGGGCGGCGAATGACAGCAATAGAGATATTTAAAACAATAGCACTTGTAGCAGGCATATTAACAGCGCCGTTTATAATCGCAGCGGCAATATGCGTATTAGTTGTTGCGGCGGGGCTTATTATAGCCCTGCTGCGTTTCCTGTTTACTATTGAGGTAGACGACGACGGCTGCATACGCGAGTGTATCGGCTGCCATTCTTACGACAACATACCATTAGCGCTACGGGGCGAGACAACACGAGCGGAGTACTGCGGAAACTGCAAGATCTACAAGAAAGCACAAAAGATTATAGCAAAGCGGAAACGGCGAGAAGAAAAGGAACTGGCGGCCAGACAAAAGAGACAGGCAGAGGACGAGGAACAAATAAAATACTTACAGGAATACAGCAGAAAGAAAAGAGAGGGCAAAATCGGAAAGATTAAAACAGGGCACTATACAGGCAGGGACGGAAAAGAAATCTATTACACCGAAGTACTGGCAAGTAGCGTAAGTTTTGGAGAGACAAAAGCAGAGGCACAACAGAGGCAGCAGGCAGCAGGCAGCAGAAAGCGAGGAATAATTAAAAGTGAGCGAAATAAGGCTAAACGAGGACGAACTAGAGCAGATAATAACAACGGCCGCAAAAAAAGGCGTAGAGATATACAAACGAGAAGAACGGAAGAAACACAAAGCGGATAAATACCACGACACATTTAGCCTTATGAGGTGCTACAGAGACGCAGTTTTTCACAGAGACAACGCAGTAAGCGAAGCTGCGCAGCTACAGCAGCAGGGAGAATTAACAGAAGAGCAGCAGGCTACATACTTGCGCAGCATACGCCGCACGCGCTTTAAGACCATACTAATGTTAGACCACATAGACAAGGCAGTAGAAGAGATAGAAAGGCGCAGGCAGCAGCAGGGGCGCGAGGTAGAGTATAAAGCATTTGAGCTATACTTTATGCAGGGCTTAGACTATGCGGACATAGCCGAAGAATTGAACACAGGCAAGAACACGCCGCGCCGCTGGATAAGCGGGATAATAAACGAGCTAAGCGTACTACTCTGGGGAATAGACGAGGACACTATAGCACAGTAGTAAAAGCGTGGTAAAAAGCTGGGGTTTACATGGGGTATTGCCTGCGGTAAAATGATAACGTGAGAAAGAGCGGAAAGCTAAGCTACTTAAGCAGCATTAGTTAGCCGCTCTTTTTTATTGCATTTTTCTAGCCTCCTAGCCTAGCGTATGAAACCTAGGACGCTAGGCAAATAAAGAGAGGCAGGCTATGAAAGAATGGGCTAAAGAGTTTTACCATAGCAAGGACTGGACAGACACGCGGCGGGCTTATCTTATAGCACAGCACTACTTGTGCGAGCGATGCGGCGAGCCTGCAAAGGTAGTACACCACAAACACTACTTAACAAAGCGAAACATAAACAACGCAGACATAGCGCTTAACTGGGACAACCTCGAGGCGCTATGTCAAGACTGCCACAACAAAGAACACCACGCGGCAGCAGATACACGCCGCTACAAATTCGACGACGACGGCAACGTAATACAGACGTAGCCGCGAGCATATCCCCCCCTATTCAAAAATTTTGAATAGCCCAGCGGAGACCGAGGGGTGGAGTCTAAAAAAACTCTACAGGGGCGCGCGTACGTGGTGTAGGGGGTGTGGTGTGCGAGAAGTGAGGCGAAGATATGGCAGGAAAGAAAGAGTACACGAAAGAAGAGAAAATTAAGAAAGAAAAAACCAGACTTAAAGGCATTTTTAAGAGCCTCGACGAAAACAAAAAGAAACTTGTTACGCCGCTTATCGAAAAGGCTGCTTTTATGTCTGTCGAGCTCGATATATTGCAGGATAGCATACAGGAAAACGGCTGGACGGCGAAGTATCAGAACGGCGCGAACCAGTGGGGCGAAAAGCGCAGCGCAGAGGCAGACACCTATATAGCGCTAAGCAAGAACTATACGGCAGTTATAAAGCAATTAACAGAGCTTGTACCAGCAGCAGAACGCAAGAAAAGCAAGCTAGCCCTGCTGCGTGAGGAATAGCCCTAGAGTGCCATATAAAAATTACATTTACGAGTATTACGCAAAGATTACAAGCGGCGAAATCGTAGCGGGTAAATGGATAAAACAAATTTACAAAATACTTGTAGACGGGTTGGAAAAACAAGAGTTTTTTTACAATGCAAAAAAGGCAAATAAGGCAATAAAGTTTATCGAAAATTTTTGTCACCACAGCAAAGGCCGCAGCGATCTATTAAAGCTGGAATTATGGCAAAAAGCTATAGTATGCGCCATGTTTGGTATTGTAGACGACCAAAATATAAGAATTTTTCGCGAAATTTTTATAGTTATTGGACGAAAAAACGGCAAAAGTTTATTTGCAAGCGCCATTATTGCATATATGGCGTACCTAGAGCCAGAGTACGGGCAAGAGATTTATTGCTTAGCACCAAAGTTAGACCAAGCGGCGCTCGTTTACGACGCTTTTTACAAAATGGTAGAAGCAGAGGACGAGTTAAAAGAGCTTGCTAAAAAGAGGCGCAGCGATATTTACCTAGAAGAGACTAACACGACTATTAAGCCTATTGCATTTAACGCAAAGAAAAGCGACGGCTTTAACCCGCAGCTAGTTATATGCGACGAAATGGCAGCGTGGAGCGGCGACGGCGGGCTAAAGCAATATGAGGTTATGAAGTCGGCGCTGGGTGCAAGGCGGCAGCCTATGATACTTAGTATATCTACAGCAGGCTATATTAACGACAGTATCTACGACGAGTTAATGAAACGATCCACCAGCTTTCTAAAGGGCAGCAGTAAAGAGCGCAGGCTATTGCCATTTTTATACATCATAGACGACGTAGAGAAATGGAACGATATAACAGAACTAAAGAAAGCTAACCCGAATATGGGCGTAAGCGTACAAGAGGGCTTCTTTAAAGACGAAATAGCAGTAGCAGAGGGCAGCTTAAGCAAAAAAGCAGAGTTTCTTACAAAATACTGCAATATTAAGCAAAATAGTAGCGTTGCGTGGCTGGAATACACACTTGTAGACAAAGCAAGCGAAGAAAGCACGCTAGAGGACTTTAGAGACTGCTACGCAGTGGGCGGCATTGATCTAAGCCAGACAACAGACTTAACAGCCGCAAGTATCGTAGTCGAAAAAGACGGAACGCTACACGCGTTTACACAGTTCTTTATGCCGCGTAACAGACTCGAAAGTCTACAGGCAACGGACGGCGTACCTTATGACGTATTTGTAAAAAAAGGCGTACTTACGCTATCTGGCGACAACTACGTAGACTACAAAGACGTATTTAACTGGTATGTAGAACTGCTTAACACATACGGCATACGAGTATTACAGATAGGCTACGACAGATACAGCGCCCAGTACTTAATTGATGACCTTAAGGCGTACGGCTTCCACACCGACGACGTATACCAGGGCGAGAACTTAACGCCAGTTATACGAGAGTTTGAGGGAATTATTAAAGACGGCAACTTTAAGATTGCAAGCAATAACTTACTTAAGTCCCATTTCTTAAACGTGGCGCTTAAGCAGAATTTAGAAACAAGAAAATTTAGACCTATAAAGATAGAACAGCGCGCACATATAGACGGCTTTGTAAGCGTAATAGACGCTATGACAGTACGCCAGAAATACAACGCGGAGCTGGGCGAGCTGCTTAAAAACGCAGCATAGAAAGGAGTGAGAAAAACGGGGCTTTTTGATTACCTTTTTAAAGGACGAAAAAACAAAGAAATAATAGGCGAATACTTTAAGCTACTTAACGGCTATAGTCCTGTATTCTCTACCTACGACGGCGGCGTATATGAAATGGATTTAACCCGCACGGCAATTAATAGCTTTGCTACGCATTGTAGCAAGCTAAAGCCAGAGGTAGAGGGCAGCGCACTTAAAAACCTAGAGCATACATTACAGTTTAAACCCAACGCGTTTATGGATACGACAAAGTTTATAGCGCGAGTGGCGACTATATTAGAGTGCGAGCACACAGCCTTTATTATACCGATAGAGGACCGATACGGACAGCTTGCGGGCTGGTACCCACTACTGCCGCAGAATTGCGAAATAATAGAATATCAAAAGCAAGTTTTTTTGCGCTATACGTTTGGAAACGGGGAGCGCGCGGCTATTGAGTTTGAGCGCGTCGGAATATTGACGACGCACCAATATAAAGACGACATTTTCGGCGAAGATAACAAGACAATGAAACCAACTATGCAGCTCATACAGACGAGCAACGAGGGTATTATTAACGCCGTAAAGAACTCGGCAAATATACGCTTTCTTGCAAAAGTGGCAAATATGCTTAAGCCAGAGGATATTAAAAAAGAGCGCGACAGATTTACGCAGGACAACTTAAGCAGCGACAACCAAAGCGGAATGATTATATACGATAACAAGTTTAGCGACGTTAAGCCAGTAGAAAGCAAACCATATACGCCGAACGCGCTGCAGATGCAGCAGATTCAAGAAAATGTATGTACGCATTTTGGCACTAATATGGACATATTACAAAACAAATTCAATGAGGACACTTGGAACGCTTACTATGAGGGGAAAATAGAGCCATTCGCTATACAGTTATCGCTTGTAATGTCAAATATGTCACTTACACCACAAAAACTTGCACGCGGCAACGCTATTACATTTAGTGCAAACAGACTACAGTACGCCAGCAACAACACAAAGCTACAGGTAAGTACGCAGCTATTCGACAGAGGCTTACTTAATCGTAACGGGGTTATGGACATATGGAACATGGCGCACGTCGACGACGGCGACAAGTACTACATACGAAAAGAATACACAGAGGTTAGTGAGCTGGACAAGCACAACAAAGAACAGCAGCCAGTAATTATAACACAGCAGCCGCAGCAAACAGAACCGACAGCAGGACAAGGGCCAGAGCCACAGCCGCAGCAAACAGGCGACGGGCAGCAGACAGGCGAGAAAGGAGAAAAGTAAGTATATGCCAGTAGTAAAAGAAAGAGAATACAGAGACGTAGCAGCGCCTTTATCGGCAGCAGCCGCCTTAAAACAGTTTAACAGTGATTTTTACGTAGAGGGTTATGCTACAACATTCGATACGCCGTACGTGCTCTACGAGTTCGAGGACGGCGACAAATACTACGAAAAAATAGACAGGCACGCACTAGACGGCGCCGACCTTAGCGACGTAATTATGCAATACGACCACACGGGCAGAGTGTACGCCCGTAATAGCAATAACACTCTTAAATTAACAGCAGACACAAAAGGGCTTCTTATTGCAGCCGACCTTAGCAAAACAGAATTAGCAAGGGGACTGTATGAGGATATTAGCGCGGGAATGATAACAAAAATGTCATGGGCGTTTACAGTCGCAGAGGATAGCTACGACAGAGTGACGCATACCCGCACTATTTTAAAAATCAAAAAGGTGTACGACGTTAGCGCGGTAAGCGCACCAGCCAACGACGGGACCAGTATAGCGGCACGCAGCTACGCAAGCGGGAGACGCGAAGCAGAGCAGCGGGAGACGTTAGAAAAGCGCGCAGCTATGTTAAGAATTTTAGCAACAATTTAAAACAAAGAAAGGAACAAAGACAATGAGACTAAAAGAGATCGAATTAAGACTTGCAGCTATCAAGAAAGATGTAGAGGAAAGAGACGCACAGCTCACAGCCGAAGAGCTGGCAAACTACGAGAAAGAAGTAAAAGACCTGCAGGAAGAAAGAGCGGCAATCATCCAGCAGCAGGAGCAGCGCACAAGTTTACTTGCAGCTATCGCAGCAGGAGAAGTAACGGACGTAAACGGAAACCCAACAGCACCTACAGTACTTAGAAATATCGCACCAGCAGACGGCAGCGGAGCAGAGCAGCGTACAGCAGTAAACAAGTACGAAACAATGGAGTACCGCAAAGCGTTTATGGAGTACGTCACAAGGGGCGTAACAATCCCTAAAGAGTACAGGCAGGACGCAGTAAGCCAGACAACAGACGTAGGCGCAGTCATCCCGACGAACGTATTAAACCAGATCATTACAAAGCTCGTAAGCGTGGGTAATATTCTGGCAAAGGTAACACGTACAGCATACAAGGGCGGCGTAACTATTCCTAAGTCAACAGTTAAGCCGGTTGCAACTTGGACAGCACAGGGAAAGGGCAGCGACAAGCAGAAACAGGACACAAGCGGTACAGTAACATTTGCATATCACAAGCTGCGCTGCGCCGTAGCCGTATCGCTCGAAGTAGATACAATGGCTATTACAGCGTTTGAGAGCCTGTTAATTAATAACATTGTTGATGCTATGGCAAAAGCACTTGAGCAGGCTATTATTAGCGGTACTGGCACAGGACAGCCGAAAGGAATTACAGCAGAAACAGCCGACGAGGGGCAGACGGTGGAAACATCAAAGCCAGCGTACGCAGATCTTATTACAGCAGAGGGCAACTTACCGGTTGCTTACGAAAAGGGCGCCGAGTGGTGCATGTCTAAAAAGACATATATGAGCTACTACGGCTTAGCTGACAGTAACGGGCAGCCTATTGGACGTATTAACTATGGGCTTGCAGGAAAGCCAGAGTATACACTCTTAGGCAGACCAGTAAACGTATGCGATTACTTACCAAGTTTCGCCAACGCAGAGAACAACTCTATTGTAGGCTTTTTGTTTAACTTTAAAGACTATGTGCTTAATACTAATTACGCTATGGGCGTTAAGAAGTATGAGGACAACGAAACCGACGATATGGTAACAAAGGGCATTATGTTAGCAGACGGCAAGGTAGTAGACACAGGCAGCTACGTACCGCTCAAGAAAGTACAGGCAGTCTAATTTATAAGCGGGCGGCGTAAAGCTGCCTGCTAAAGAAAGGCGAAACAATGAAAGGGCATTTAGATAAAAAGCAGCTCGAGGAAGAGTACAAGGTAGACGAACTTAGAGAGCTTGCTAAAAGTCTGGGGGTAAGTCCAGACGGAAAAAAAGCAGAGCTTGTAGAACGTATCGCGGCAACAGAGGTAGACATACCCGACGAGAACGACGAGCAGCAGACGGCAGCAAACACGCCGACAGTAAACGAGCAGCAGACGGCAGCAAGCACGCCGACAGTAAACGAGCAGCAGGCAGCAGCGAACGGGCAGCAGGCGGCAGGTGCTAACGTGTCCGTTTCGGACACAACAGTAAAGGTTATTGAGACATACAAAGACTTGCAGCGAGATATTACACAGCACGCGGGCGACACGTTCGAGGTGACAAAAGAACGCGCAGCGCAGCTTATAGAGGCAGGCGTAGCAAAAGCAGCAGAGTAGGGGGCAGCTATGAGGACGGCACTAATAAAAGCAATTAAAGACAGTATGCGTATGTCTACCGCCTCGGCTATTATTGAGGACGATATAAGCGGTTGTATAGAGGCTTGCTTTAAAGACTTGCAGCTTGCAGGCGTGGAAAAGATAGACGAAACCGACGCGCTTATTATTAGAGCTGCACAGCTTTTTACAAAAGCAGACTTCAACTATAACAACCTTGCAGACAAATACAGGCAGAGCTACGACGCTCTTAAAATGTCTTTAGCGTTATCTGGCGAGTATAACGAGAAAGAAAGCGAGGGTAAATAATGTATGGAGAAATAACCTTAAAAACGCAGCTAAACGCAACAGAAACAGAGTGCGTAACTATATGCTGCGAGGTAGACAGCATAACCCAGAGCGAATACGCAACAGCAGGCGTTAAGGATATTAAGCCAAGCTATAAATTTACTGTATGGGCGCATGAATACAACGACCAGACAGAGCTAGAGTACAACGGGCAGCGATTAACTATTTACAGGACCTATAAAAAGCCAAACGAGGAAAAGTTAGAGCTGTACGCAGAAAAGAGGGCGGGCAAGCGTTGAGTAACGAGAGCATAAACACAGCAGGCGCAGCTATAGCCGAAGCACTGGCAGAGTACGACCAAGAAATAGCAGACGCAACAAAGCGAATAACCGACGAAGTAGCAAAAGAGGCTGTAGACTCTCTTAAGAAGAGCAGCCCAAAACTTACAGGCAGCTACCGCAAGGGCTGGCGTAAAAAACAATCATATGCAGACAGGAGAACAAAGCGGAATACTGTATATAACGAGACAGACTACCAACTAACCCACTTGCTGGAATATGGACACGCAAGCAGGAACGGCGGCAGAGTTAGAGCTATACAGCATATAGCACCTGTAGAGCAGGCAGCTATAGAGGCACTGCAGGAAAGGATAGAGGCAGCAGCGAGCAAATGAGATTAGAGACAATTATAGAACGCGCCCGCGCGCTGGGGCTACCCTTGGCAAAGGACGAGTTCAGAGAGACAAAAGAGACACCACTACCCGAGCTGCCGTATCTGGTATACATAACACCGCAGGACAACGTAAGCAAAAGCGACGACGGCGCAGTAGGAGTTAGGGCGATACAGGCGGCTATAGAGCTTTACACAGACAAAACAGCAGACAGCAGCTTAGAAAAAGAGGTAGAGCAAAAGGTATTATACGACGTAGGCTTTAACAAATTCCAAGAGACAATACAAAGTGAAGATATGGTGCAGACGGCATACGAATTTACCATATACGAAAAAATAAGAAAGAGAGGACAGTAACAATATGGATAGCGAGAGAATAACGCTTGGCAGCGGCAAACTTTACTGTATTAAATTTACGGGAGAAATCCCAGACGACGCGACAATAGAGACAGAGGATAACCAGCTTGCACACATCAAAGGCGGCGCGTCACTCGAGTATACAGCAGAGAGCTATACAGCTAAAGACGACTTGGGCGTAGTGCAGAAAACTAAAGTAACGAAAGAAGAGGCAACTCTTAAGGCGGGCTTGCTCACTTGGTGCGCCACAACATTAGAGAGGCTATGCTCAACGGCAAGAGTTACAACTACAGCAAAAAAACGTACTGTAAAGATCGGAGGCTTAAAAAACCAGAAGAGCGACAAGTACTTAATTAGGTTTTTACACGAGGACGACGAGGACGGCGATATTAGAGTAACTATCGTCGGAAAGAACGAGGCGGGCTTTAGCTTCACATTCGCAACGGACGCAGAGACAACACTAGAGCCGACATTTACAGCGCACCCAATGGACAACGAGGGCACACTTATTATTTTTGACGAGGAAATAGTACAGAACGTATAAGAGATCAAAGCGGCTGCACTTGTGCGGCCGCTATAGAAAAGAGGTTAGAACATGGCAAACAAAAGTTTTGATTTTGGAAAATTAAAGCGCAGCTTTTATCCTACCAAGTTAAAGGACGGCAAAACCCTTGTAGTGGAAATGCCTAAAAAGCGCACTTTTGAAAAAATGCAGATTATAAACGACATTGACACAGACGAGGCTAAGAGCGGCGAAGTATACGACGAAATGCTCGAGCTATTAGCGGAAATCTTAAGCAACAACAGAGGCAAAGAGCTTATCACAGCGGAGTACTTAGAGCAGGAAGAGTACGACATAGAGGAAATTATAGCGTACATCAACGATTATGCGGACTTTGTAAACGGCATTAAGAATAACCCAAACTAAAGTTGCCGCGCTACCCAAACGGGCAGACAGAGGCGGCAGAGTATACGTATACCGCAGACACACGAGCGGAAAAGCTAGTTATAGACTACTTAAATATAAACATATTCGACATACAAGAAATGCCGATAGACTTATACCTATACTTTATGCGAGAAAGCTATATATACACTCTTAGCCAGACGGAAAAGGGCAGAAAGTATTTAGAGGACTGCTACAGAATGACGCAGACCAAGCCAGACCGCAAAAAGATACGAGAAAAGATTAAGAGCCAGAAAGGAGCGTAACAAGTGGCAGGCAGCATTAAAGGTATTACAATCGAAATAGGCGGCGATACTACTAAATTATCTAAAGCACTTTCTGGCGTTAATAGCTCATGCAGCTCTTTACAGAAAGAGCTACGCGAAGTAGACAAGCTGCTTAAACTCGATCCGACAAACACGGAACTACTAGCCCAGAAACAGAAGATATTAAAAGAGGCTATAGGAAGTACAAAAGAGAAGTTAGACACCTTAAAAGAGGCAGAAAAACAGGTACAGCAGCAGTTTGAGCGCGGAGAGGTAAGCGAGGAACAATACAGAGGATTACAAAGAGAGATTGCAAGCACAGAGCAACACTTAAAGGATTTAGAGGCGGCGGCAAAGCAAAGCAATATATCACTCGAAAAAATAGGAGAAACAACCGAAAAAATAGGGGAAAAAACTACAGCCGCAGGCAATAAGCTTAAACCACTTAGCGCAGCGGCGGCAGCACTCGGAACGGCGAGCATAGCGACCGCTTCAAACTTTGAGGACGCTATGGCAAAAGTATCTACCATAGCAGACGAGAGCAAAGTACCTATAGAAGATATGAGCACAGCTATATTAAAGCTGTCAGACGATACAGGACAGTCGACAGCAGATATAGCAGAGTCCGTATATAATGCAATATCGGGCGGCGTAGATACAGCAGACGCAGTAGCGTTTGTAGCGCAGTCGAGTAAATTAGCAAAGGCTGGATTTACAGATACAGCAAACGCAACAGATATTTTAACAACAGCATTAAACGCATATGGCTTAGAGGCAACAGAAACAGAGCATATTAGCGATATGCTTATAACAACGCAGAATTTAGGAAAAACAACCGTAAACGAACTTGCTAGTGCTATGGGTAAAGTAATACCGACAGCGAACGCAAACAACGTACAAATGAACCAACTTTGTGCAGCTTACGCAGATATGACCGCAAAAGGTATAGCAACAGCAGAGAGTACGACATACTTAAACTCTATGCTTAACGAACTCGGAAAAGGCGGCACGACTGTAGACGGCGTGCTAAGAGAAAAAACGGGTAAATCATTCGCGGAATTAAGCGCAGACGGGAATACGCTTTCTGACGTATTAGCGATATTAAAAAGCTATGCAGACGAAAACGGCAAGAGCTTTAACGACTTATGGAGCAGTAGCGAAGCGGGTAAAGCGGCTATGGTGCTACTCGGGAATGGAGCAGACGAGTTTAACAACGTGCTCGAACAAATGAATGGCAGCACGGGCGCAACGACAGACGCTTTTAATAAGTTGGACACAGACAGCAACAAAGTCAAAATAGCACTAAACCAGATAAAAAACGCAGTAACAGACTTAGGAACCACAGCGTTAGAAATGCTACAGCCAGCATTAACAAATATTTGCAGCAACGTAAAAGAGGCTACAGAGCGCTTTAAAAATATGGACGACAACACTAAGCAAATTATCGTAACAATAATTGCGGTAGTGGCAGCCTTAGCCCCCGCGCTGCTGATAGTAGGGAAAATATTTACGGCAATATCCACTATAATAAACGTAATTAAGACACTAAAGGCTGCAATAGTAGCGGTAAACGCCGCGTTTGCAGCAAACCCCATTATATTAGTTATAGCAGCGATAGCGGCACTAATAGCGATATTCATAACGCTATATAATAAGTGTGAATGGTTCAGAGACGCAGTAGATCAAATTTTTGAGAACGTAAAAGAGTTTATAGGCGGCGCTATTGAGGTAATAAAGGGCGTTATAGGCACTATCTGGGATAAGATACAAGAGATATGGGGCTTCATAGAGCCATACTTACAAGTGGCGTTTGCCTTTTTGCAGCAGTTGGGCGCAGATATAGCTCAGATATTTAGCGATTGCTGGGAAATTATTAAAGCAGTCTGGGACTTAGTAGAGCCGTACTTTTCTATGTTATGGGAGAACATAAAAGTTATATTCTCTGTAGTCGGCGAAGTACTGGGCGGTTTTTTCTCGGTAGCGTGGGAATATATTAAAGGCGTATGGGACGTAGCAGTACTTTACTTTACGCTCATCTGGGAAAACATAAAAGTAGTGTTCTCGGCTGTAGGCGAAGTGCTGGGCTCATTCTTTCGTAATGCGTGGGAAATTATTAAAGCAGTCTGGGACGTTGTAGCGGCTTACTTTGCCGCTGTATGGAACGCTATAAAAACAGTATTCAGCGTTGTAAAAGACGTGCTTACGGGAGATTTTAAAGGCGCTTGGGACGGAATTAAAAGCATATTTGCGGGCTTTGCAAATTTCTTTAGTACATTATGGGACAGCGTAAAGCGTATCTTTTCGGCGGTTGGTTCGTTCTTTAGGGACACTTTCGGAGCAGCTTGGAACGCTGTAAAAGGCGTATTCTCTAATTTTACATCATTTTTTAGCGGACTATGGAGTTCGATAAAAAACACTTTTACAAATTTAGGTACATCAATAGCAAGCGCGATAAGTGGCAGTATTAAAGCTGGCATTAATGGCGTAATTAGAATTATAGAAAACACCATAAACGGGGCTATAGGGCTTATCAATGGAGCTATAGGGCTCATAAACAAAATACCGGGCGTAAGCATTGGCAAAATGAGCAAATTAAGCCTACCAAGGCTTGCACACGGCGGCATTATCGGAAACGGCGGCGCTATGGTAGCAGAGGCGGGACCGGAGCTCGTGCAAATGGTAAACGGCAAAGCTGTAGTAACACCACTAACAAATACAGCAAGAAACACAGCTATAGACACCGCAAAAGGCGGCAGACCACAGCAAATTACAAACAAGATCAATGTAAACATAGAGCATTTTGAGAACAACAGAGATACAGACATAAGAGAACTTACAGAGGAAATGCTAGAGACAGCCGAAGAAATGAAAGAGAGGGACGACAGAGTATATGCTTAGTAATTATTACAATGCGGCTAATAGCTTTACATATAACGGCGTTAATTCTCTCGATATGGGACTTTTTATTATAGAGCAGAGCGGTGCGGACAACGCCGCCGAGCCTGTAATAGAAACTATAAACGTACCAGCGCGCGGCAATTTTGTAGTAGACAATCGCATAGACGAACTGGACAACCAGCAATTTAACGACTATGTACGAAAATACGTATGCTGCGTGGATATAGACGCCTTTAAGCTGGATTTAGAGGAACACGCCCGCAGGCTTTACGCTTGGCTCTACGGCAGCGGTATAGAGTATAAAAAACTCTATGACACTTACGACAGAGACTATTACACACTTGCATACGTAAGCAGCAGGGCGAGCGTGTCAGAGCTTGCTAAGCGCTTACTGGGACAAATAGAAATACAATTTAAGTGCAAGGCGTACAAAAGAGCACTAAAGGGAGACGAAACAATAACGATAACAAAAGCAGCCACGATAATAAACCCAGAGGGCTTTACAGCAACGCCATATATGAAAATATACGGCAGCGGTAACGTAACGCTCTATATAAACAATCGCGCGCACGGCTTTAAAAATATAGACGGATATATAGAGGTAGATAGTGAGAATATGAACGCGTACAAGGGCGATACATTACAGAATAATAAAATGCTTGTGGGGGCGTTTCCTAAGCTGGCAGCAGGAGACAATAACATAAGCTGGGCGGGTAATGTAACAAAAATTGAAATAGTACCGCGCTGGTGCAAGCTTTGATACCGATTTTATATGCTGCCAGCGAAACAGACTTTACAACAAACGGCATAGGCTTACTTACAGATGCGGTAAGCTGCACAGTAACAGAAGAGAGAAACGGGGCATATGAGGCGACGCTTGTATACCCAGCAAAAGGACACTTAGCGGAATATATAGCAGAGGACGCTATTATTAAAGCAAAGGCAAATGACACGGACGAGCCGCAGCTTTTTAGAATATACAAAAGCGGCAAACAGATAGGCAGTAATACGACGTGGAACGCCGAGCACATAAGCTACGAGCTAACGGGCAATCCTGTAGAGCGGTTTAGCGTAAGTGGGGTAAACGCAGAGCAAGCACTTAATAGGTTACTTGCAGCAGCAGTATTTAAACATAAATATACGGCCACAAGCGACATTACAACAGTAAACAGCACGAGTATAGCGGACGTGGTAAGCGTGCGTAAAGCACTCGGCGGCGTAGAGGACAGTATATTAGATACGTGGGGCGGCGAGTATCATTTTAATAACTACAGAATAGAACTATTAAAAGCGAGAGGCGCAGACAACGGCGTAACAATCGAATACGGCAAGAACTTAACCGACGCAAAGCAAGAGCGTAACATAGCAAATATAGTAACGGCTATATTCCCATATGCAAAGTACACGCCAGAGGGCGAAGAAAGCGAGGTATACGTAAGCCTAAAAGAAAAGACGCTTGTACACGCAGGCGCAGCAGATTACGCATATAAGCGCTGCGAGATAGTGGACTTTAGCAGCGAATGGGAAAGCGGCACGATTATAACCGAGGATATGTTAAGGGCGAAAGCAGAGACATACTTAGAAAAAATAAGCACCGAGCCAGATATTAATATTACATTATCGTATGCGCAGCTAAAAAAGACCAAGGACTATAAAAATATACAGGCCATGGAAAGCGTCGCGCTATGCGACACAGTAACAGTACGCATAGACAAGCTGCAAATAGAAGCGACAGCGAAAATAGTAAAAGCGAAGTACGACAGCTTAAAAGAGCGCTACGACACTATGGAAATAGGCAGCGTGCGTACAAACTTAACTAAGCAGCTCACAGCGGCGCAGCAGGAAGTAACAGAGAGCATAAAAAAGAACCAGACGCGAGCCGAGCAGATAAAAAAACAGATAGAGCAGACAATAGTAGACGTTACGGCGGCCATAACAGGAAACAGCGGCGGCTATGTAGTGCTCTACCCAGAGAAAAACCCACAGGAGATTTACATATTAGATCAGCCAGAATTAAGCAAGGCTAAAAATGTCTGGCGCTGGAACCTTGCAGGACTGGGACACAGTAGCACGGGAGCAAACGGAAAATTTACCACGGCAATAACAGCAGACGGGCAAATAGTAGCAGACTTTATTACAGCGGGCGAGCTCACAGGCACAATACTTAAAGCGGGCACAGTATACGCAGAGGCGTTAGACGTGGAATATAGGAACGCAGTAACAAAGCACGCAGACGACGCCGCAAATAAGGCATACGAGGACAGCTTAAGTAAGATACAAACGACGGCCGAAGAGATTAAACTATTATGCAAAAAGATAAGCGAAACGGCTATGCACAATTACGCAGCAGACTTTACGGACAACTTAAGCGCCCCGTGGTATGCAAGCTCGATAAACAATGTAGTAGAAAGCAGCACGACGCTTGGCAGATACGCAAAAATAGTAAAAACAAGCTCAAACTACAACAGTTACATACGCTGCGACACAAAGAAAACGCCAGCAGGCATATACAGAGTACGTTACAAAGCAGCTACCATAGCGGGACAGGAGAACGCAGCACGCGTACAATGCAGCTTTAAGACAACAGCAACAACGGCAGCAGGCGAGCTTAAATCGTCCGAGTGGACAACGTTTGAGCGCGATATAGAGCTAAGCAGCGACTACGACGGCTATATATACTTTTATGCGACAGTATCGGGTACAACAGTATTAATTAAAGACGTAGAAGTACTGGGACTGCTACGAGATTACACAGAGGCGCAGCTTACAGTAAACGCAGACAACATTACGGCAGAGGTTAAAAGGGCACAGGACGCAGAAAAAGAGCTAAAAGCGTCCATAAAGGTAAACGCGGAGAAAATCGAAACAAAAGTAACAGCCGACGACGTTAGTTCGCAAATAGAGCAAAGTGCAGAGTCCATAAGGTGCCAAGCGAAAAAAATATCATGGAAAAGTGACGGCTCGGAGATGACGGAAGATGGAAAACTAACATGCAATGACGTTAAAATCAATGGTGGCGACATCAATTTAATCCAAACGGGCAACTTGCCTAGCTTTAGTGTTTACGATGCAAAAAAGAAACAAGGCTTTACAATACATAAAGGCAACATATACGGCTTCAATGATGAAAAAACCAATACAATCACGGTTACCAACAACAAAACAGGCTCTATAACTCTAAGAGGTTCATCGGCTGGAGATGGTAGCGAATGTTCCCTCTACAGTCATATGCTTAGTCTTGATGGTGCGCCAGGCAGCGGACAATATACAAATATATCGGCAACAGCATTATATTGCACCGGGAGCAAGCACAGAGTCGTGCGAACGCAGGATTATGGTGAACGCTTATTATGCTGCTATGAAACACCGAGCCCAATGTTTGGAGATGTCGGAGCAGCGCAGATAGACGAAACAGGAAAGTGCTTAATTTTCATTGATGAAAAATTCTCTCAAACAATAGACCTGGAATATTTATATGATGTATTTTTAACAAAATATGGCCCCGGCGATTGCTACGTATCAGAGCGCACACCATCGTATTTTGCTGTAGAGGGAACAAAAAATTTAAAATTCGCTTGGGAGCTCAAAACTATACAAAGAGATTATGAGAATTTGAGGCTCGAGGAGCACACACAGGAAAAGGATGATACAGACCCCATATATGATGTATCAGCATACATGAATACATTACTTTATCAATTAGATTAATAAGAAAGTGAGGAATTAATAACATGATTAACATTAAGGCAATAGCAACAGCAACAGACGGAAGCGTTAAACGTATGGCTATAACATACGACGTTATTAACGACGAGGGAAAAGTTACAAGCGCAAATGCAAAACTAAATAGAGTGGTAATAGACCAGACGGCGCTAAAAGCTATAGATACACTTGAACAGTTAGCGCAGGAGAGCATTATAACGGTACTAGCCGATAATACAGAGAACTAAACGGAAAAGGAGCGACAACATGAGCATAGTTAATATTCAAAGCATAAAAGTACCGATAGACGGCGCGCCCCCGTTTGAGTACATCATAGCCAAGCAGGGCGAAATATCCAGCCGACAAGTAGAGGTAACGCTGCTACAGAACAACGCCGTATACACAATACCGAGCGGAGTAAAAGCGCGTGTAAAATACTATAAGCCAGACGGCAACAAGGTAATAAACGACTGCACAATAAGTAATAACAAAGTAATAGTAACATACACACAGCAGATGTTAGCAGCCGCAGGCACAGGCTTTGCAGAAATACAGTTATACAACGGCTCTAGCGTACTGGTAAGCGCAACATATTATACTAAAATCGCAGAGAGCGTATATACGGACGATATAGAGAGTACGGACGAGAGCACGAGCTTAACAAAATTAATTATAGAGACAGAACAGGCAAGGGACAGCGTACAGGCAGCAAGGAAAGCAAACGAAAAAGCTACAGCCAATGCCAACATAGCTACAAGTAACGCAAACACGGCTACAAGCAACGCCACAAACGCAGCAAACGCAGCCAATAAAGCAGCAACAGCAGCAAATAACGCGGCAAGCGCGGCAGATACAGCGAAAAAAGCAGCCGACGAAGCAACCACAAACGCGAAAAACGCTACGAGCGCAGCAAACGGGGCAGCAGGGAACGCGAACACGGCAACAACTAACGCGAACAACGCAGCCAACACAGCTACAGCAGCAGCAAAGACAGCACAGGACGCAGCGAAAGCAGTCTACACAGACAGAAATTACAATTTACTTGTAGGCGAGGACGGCGCAGTAACACTTATGTATAACGAACAGTAAGAAAGAGAGGGCAATAATGGCAGTACAAAGTATTGATTTACCACGCGACACAACTATGAAAGATATAGCGGCGAGTCTGCGAGCGATTGCAGGGTTTACGGCCGCAGACCTCGTTACTATGAAACAGGTAAAAGCGATAGTAGAGGGCAAAAAAGAAAAAGAAGTATTTGCAATGGGCGACCAGATCACAGTACCTTGGACGGATAAGGCAACAAATGTAACATACGCGGCAGTTATGGACGTCGTGCACTTTGGAGACGTAGAGCTTAAAGACGGCGAAACCACGAACGCTATGTTTTTACAATGGCATTATTGCACACCATTCGGGGTACAGTATGACGCAGCAGAGGCGGAAGCGGCAACAGAGGCGACATTTAGCGCAGACTATAATTATTACACAAAAAACAGCGACGGCAGCTTTAGCCTTGCGACTGTAACGACAGGCGGCGCTATTCCTGCGGGCACAACATATTACCACAGCGCAATTAAAGACACGAGCGGCAATATTTGTAGATATGGTTACAACAGCTGGAGCCATAGCGCTATAAGGCAGTGGCTTAACAGCAAGGCGGGCGTTAATGCTTGGTGGGCCGCACAGCATAAGGGAGACGTTAAACCCGCGGAGCTTGCGACAAAGGCAGGCTTTTTAACGGGCTTTGACGACGATTTTTTAAGTTGCTTAACGCCTATTAAAATCGTAACAATACCGAACACCATAAGCGAGCCAGATAAGAACACGCCGACAGAAGTTACATACGACAAAATCTTTTTACCAAGTATGGAGCAGATGTACTGCGCGCCACAGGCAAGCGGTGAGGGCGACTACTGGGAGTACTGGAAGAGAGCCAGCGGGCGTACAACACATTGTGCACAAGAGCAGACATACCCAGAAATGATTACATACGCCATAGAGAACCACGATTCAGCGCAGAACGTCCGCGCGCGTAGCGCTTATCGTGGCAACTCGCACAAGACGTGGTATGTGACCTCGAGCGGCTACGTCGGCCACGGCACCACGTACAACTCTATGCGCTGCGCGCCCGTTTGTGCAATTACGGGCACACCCGTAGCACAATAACAAAAGAAAAAGTAAATGGATAAATTCTACAAAGACCTATGGAAAGGGGCAAAATAATGATTTTTGAGAAGCTAAAAACCACTATTAAAGAGCAGCGAGAAAACGAACGCTTGAAAGCTACAGTACAGGAGCAGGCAGCGTTACTCGAGTATGTAGCAACTATGGCAGACATTGACTTACCAACGCTGGCGGAGGACACAGAACATATGGAAAGCGAGGCGGCAGAGAATGAGTAAAGCGGCAAAGAGATATAAGAGCTATTATGCGGCAGGCTGGTATAACGAGGAAATGCTTAAAAACCTCGTAAGCAAAGGAAAATTAACACCAGAAGAGTACAAGGAAATCACAGGCGACGACTACACAGAAAGAGAGGACAGCGCCGAAGCATAAGAGATCAACAAAAGAGTTGCACAAAAGAAAAAATAAAAGGCGCGGCAGCGCGGAAAGGCGAAAAGATGAAAATAAAAATTTGTGCAACTATTGGAGCGCTCGGCGGGGCTATTGCTGCTTTGCTCGGCGGCTGGACTACATCGCTTGCAACACTCGTAGCTTTTATGGTTATTGACTATATCAGCGGGGTAATTGTGGCGGGGGTATTTCATAAGAGTAAGAAAACAGAAAGCGGCAGTCTAAAGAGTGTAGCAGGAGCAAAGGGACTTTGCAAAAAAGGTATGATTTTACTATGCGTATTAATTGCATATCGCTTAGACCTTGCGACAGGCGTAAACTACATACGCGAGGCTGTAATTATCGGCTTTATGTCAAATGAGCTTATAAGCATTGTAGAAAACGCGGGGCTTATGGGCGTACCTATGCCAGCAGCTATTACTAAGGCTATCGACGTATTACAGAGCAAAGCAAAGAAAGAGTAAAAAGCGATTAACTAAAGAAATATACAAAAGAGTTTTACCAAAGAAAGCTATTAACACGAGCTTATAAAGAAAGGTAAAACCATTATGAACAAACAGGAGTTTTTATCGTTAATCGTACCACTTGCACAGGCAGAGGCAAAAAGAAGAAAAGACGCAGGCACAGGCTTTGTACTTCCTAGCGTGTGTGTCGGACAGGCAGCATTAGAGACAGGCTGGGGCGGCTCTAGCCTTATGACTAAGGCTAACGCATTTTTCGGCATTAAGGCTACTGCGAGCTGGGGCGGCAAAGTGTTTAGCTCTAAAACGCAGGAGTGCTACGACAGTGTTACTTACACAACAATTACAGCAGCATTTAGAGCATACGACACACCGGCAGACAGCGTAAAAGATTATTACGACCTTATCACAGGCAGCACACGTTACGCAGCCGCAGTAAATGCGACAGACGCACGTACAGCTATTACGGTCATTAAAGAGGGCGGCTATGCCACAAGCCCTACATACGTAACAAATGTTATGGCGGTTATTGACAGCAACAACTTAACGCAGTACGATAATGTGGTAACAGGAAATGCAGAACCACAGCCAGCGGAAAGCAAGAGCGCCGAAGAGCTGGCGCAGGAGATTATAAACGGCACATGGGGAAATAACCCAGAACGCCGCGAGAATATCACAGCCAAGTACGGCGCAGCAGCATACGAGGCAGCGCAGGCTATCGTAAACCAGAAAGCAGGAGCAACAGAACCGGCAAAGCCAAGCAAGAGCACCGAAGAGCTGGCACAGGAGATTATAAACGGCGCATGGGGCAGTAATCCAGAACGCCGCGAGAATATCACAGCCAAGTACGGCGCAGCAGCATACGAGGCGGCACAGGCGCGCGTAAACGATATTATGGGCGCAGCTACCATAAGAGCAAAACAGCCGAAGAGCTGGCAGCCGAGATTATTAAAGGCAAGTGGGGCAGCAATCCAGAACGTCGCGAGAATATCACAGCCAAGTACGGCGCAGCAGCATACAAAGCAGCACAGGCTATAGTAAACAAGCGCATGGGGTAAGAACATGGCAGATATGGGAGAAATCGAAGCGCAGCAGATCATCACAACAAATGCAGCTTGCCAGATTGTAGGCTACGATTTGTGCCCGTTAGGACGGCTTAACGAGTAAGTACAAAATAGCACCGCTGCGGCTGAGTAATAGGCATGTAACACGCAAAAGGGCTTGCGAACCTAGTAAATAGCGGGGCTGCAGTTTATGTTCAGCAGGCTGCTGATGAGGGCAAATTCTAAATAGAAAGCTTGATTTTATAGGCTTTTTGGAGAGTCTTTGGAGAAATCCGAAGGCTCTCTTTTTTTTTATAGAAGTGCATGTGGACGAGAATAATATTGAAATGTCCACATCTCGTCCACGTAAATTTAAAATGTGGACGAGGTATGTTATACTCCTAATAAGAGGAACATCTGTTCTTGAAAGGAGTATGACTATGGGCGGTGTATTAATTAAAGCAAGAACTCGTAACAGTGGTAAAGTAGTATATGAATATCGATTTGAAGTTGCTTCTATAGATGGCAAACGTCAATGGAAGTCTAAATCTGGCTTTGCTACAAAAAGAGAAGCTAGAGAAGCTGGTAAGATAGCACAGCAAGCATATGAACATGTGCAATAAATTTAGTAGTTCCGACAAAGAAACAACCAAAGAAAACTACGAGGAGTAAGCACCCAATTCGGGTGCTATTTTATTGAAACAAAGAAGGGAGAACAAAAACATGATTAAAGCAATCACACCAATCGAAACGTATTACGCAGATCCATACACAAACACGCTCTATAATTCTGCTGTAAGAGAAATGATACACGGCTTCTTACGGATTATAGCATTTATGCTTTTCAAAAATATAATTGCAGTAGAAAACGCAAACGGACAGCTTGTATACTGCTCACGGAAATTAAAATGCGCTTGACAAATACAACCTATATGTTGTATTCTGTAATCGACAAAAGAGAAAGCGAGGATTATAGATGACACTACACGATTATTGCTCTAATTCTGGTAAAGACTTAATACTTGATTATATAAATAGTTTACCAGAAGATGAAAAGACAGATGGTTTATCTGTTATGGAATGCATGGAAAAGGGAGAATTTGATAAAATCAAATTCAAGCGTTGGGAAAAGAAAGTATATGAGGTATATTTTCAGAAACACAATCGCATATTTTATATTACGGTTGATAAAGAGAATATATATTTGCTTCATGCTTGCCGTAAACAGAAAAATAAAACGGAAAAGACAGATCAAAAACTTGTCCGAAAACGAGCATCTGAACTTGGAAAACAACTAGGCAAAACATTTATATAAGGAGGTAGCAAAATGCCATTTGTAGAAATCAATGTAAAAAATGAAATTGAAAAGCAAAGACAAAATAATCCAGAATTTAAAAAGGCATGGGATGAATCCCGTGCCGAGTATAAGCTCATAGGTGAAATGATTTCTTTACGGAAACAAGAAAATATAACGCAAAAGGAATTAGCTTCATTAACTGGAAATAAACAACAGGTAATTTCACGGATTGAACGGAAAGAAAGTATTCCTACAATAAGAGCATTTAGTCATATACTTGATGCTTTAGGATATGAGTTACGTATTGTAAAAAAGAAATCAGTATAAGCAAATAAGTGTAGTGTTATTAAATAGCATCTAACGGAAATTAAAAATCTGTTAGGTGCTATTTTTATGCCCAAAAGGAGGAAACAGAAATGTATATTTTCGAAGCACATTATGAAAACATGGACACAAACGAAAACAGCACTCGTAATGAGTGCTTTTTTAATAGGCAAAACAATGTCTACACAGAAAATAGTTGAGCCAAAGCCAAACGCAAAACAATACTTAGCAGTCAATGATATTCAATCAATAGATTACTAAAAGAATTGAGGTCAGAAAGTGAGGAATGTTGGAAAAATTTAAACAGAAATATTCTTTTTCTCAAACTCCTGCTTTATTAGTGTTTGAGAAAGGCAAATGTGTTTCAAGTGTAGAATGGGGAAAGAGATGGTTTGGAGATGGTTTGCCAGTGGAAAAATTGTTGAATTGGCTCAAAATGAATGATATAGTATAGTCAGAGTTTGTGGAAAACTAAAAAAGAGGAGGAGTAAAATAA
>ERZ1026888.307-NODE-307-length-28855-cov-5.449063_pt1 | contig 28855 bp, 24 predicted proteins | sample MGYA00380174_ERZ1026888 | MGnify/ENA primary metagenome ERZ1026888 (study PRJEB33269, sample SAMEA4719810) | human gut metagenome | biome: human-associated habitat; feature: organic feature; material: feces | place: Cameroon | collected 2013-10 ...
GAGACAATTGGTGGGCTTCCATGCGGCGTTCGCTATCTCGGGCTTTTTTGCGGTGATAGTGCTTGGTCTTGCCGTTGCTCGCATTCGATAGATGCGTGCATTGCTGAAGCGAAAACTGGAACGGTCTGTGCCGAATTGCGGGGAAGCGCAAAAATTCTTTCGCAGCTCTCTTTTCGTGCGCTGTTTGCGTGGGTAGAATACGTCCCATGGATACTGAAATTAAAATACGCATGGCAACGAAGGAAGACGCTCCCGCGTTGCTGGAAATCTACACTCCTTACGTTCTCGAAACGGCGGTAACGTTCGAAATCGAACCGCCCTCGTTGGGGGAGTTCTCCGCGCGTATCGAGCGCGTTCTTGAGCGTTACCCTTACATCGTGGCCGAAAAGGATGGCCTTATTCTTGGCTATGCCTACGCTCAGGCGTTCCGCCCGCGTGCGGCATATTCCCATTCTGCCGAAACCTCGATTTACGTTCGCAAGGACCTGCGAAGCCGTGGCTTGGGTCGTCGTATGTACGAAGCGCTAGCCAAGCTGCTGCTGTTGCAAAACGTATTCAATATGGAGGCATGCATCGCTCATTGCGATCCTGCTGATGAATACGTGCCCGCAACAAGCCGCCTTTTCCATGCTCGCTTGGGTTTTGAGCATGCAGGTCGCTTCAACAAATGCGCACTGAAGTTCGGCCGCTGGTACGACATGATCTGGATGGAGCGTATTTTGGCGAAGCCTGCGGCTCAGGAAACCAGCCCTTTCCGTCCTTTGCCTGATATCGATCAGCCTTATATCGACTCAATCTTGAATAGGGCGTAATCACTCTTTCCATCCCACCGACTGCAAAGGCTGCCTCGTGCAGCCTTTTTTTTGCGCCAGAAACAGGGCGGGTTTCTTCTGCGTAGCAACCGCAGGACGCCAGCATGCCTGAGGCGTCGCGGGGGACGATGAGCTCAGTAGCGCCGCCGTCCATGGTAGGGCGCAGCGCGCGTGCGGGGCGTCGGCGCGTTCGCTGCGGGGCTCATTATCCGCTTGCGGGTGAAAGATGTCCGTCTGCGCGGTAAAACAGAGGGAGCATCCTTCTGCCTCATTCGCTTCGGCACTTTAGTGTGCTATACTGCGGTCTGCTTTAGTTAAGTAAAGTCTTACCGCTGAAATGAGGTAGTAATGAAGAAGAAGTTCCTTTCGGTGTTGGCCGTGGCTTGCGTTGCCTGCCTTTCTGCCGCCCTGCTTGCGGGTTGCTCGCAGCAGCAGTCCAGCTCCAATGACGGCAACCCCGCCGACAACAAGCTCATCGTGGGATTCGATAACAGCTATCCGCCGTATGGCTTCATGGACGAGAACAACAACCCTACCGGTTTTGACCTCGACCTTGCTCAGGAAGTTGCCAACCGTAACGGTTGGGACATCGAGCTGTCCGCTATCGATTGGGATACCAAGGACGCTCAGTTGAACCAGGGCACCATCAACTGCATCTGGAACGGCTTCACTATGGAAGGCCGCGAAGATGACTACACCTTCTCCGAGCCCTACATGCTCAACGAGCAGGTAATCGTTGTTAAGAAGGACTCCGGCATCACGTCCCTTTCCGACCTTGCCGGCAAGACGGTAGTAACCCAGGCCGATTCTGCTGCGCTCGATGTGCTCGAGGGTGACAAGAAGGACGTTGCCGATACCTTCAAGAGCCTGCAAACGCTTCCCGATTACAACAACGCATTCATGCAGCTTGAGTCTGGCATGGTGGACGCTGTTGCTTGCGACCTTTCCATTGCTCAGTATCAGATTGCTGCTAAGCCCGACGCCTATCAGCAGCTTGATCCTCTGAGCAGCGAGCACTATGCCGTTGGCTTCAAGAAGGGCGACGACGCTCTGGCGGCTAAGGTTACCAGTACGCTGAAGGATATGTACAACGATGGCACAGTTGAAAAGCTCATCGAGAAGTACGCCGATTACGGCATGAGCGCTGAGAACTGGGTGCTTAAGTAGGGAAAACAAAGCGAGTCTGCGCTCTTCTTCGTCCTCTTTGGATGCTGGTGCAAGAGCGGTGATCTCGACAATGCTGGGCGGAAGGCTACCCCTTCCGCCCTTTGTTGCGTTCAGCGGCTGAATCGCATGGCGCATGAAGGAGGAAGATTATGGAGCTTGGCGTTATGGTTGGCGCCTTGGTGGATGGCTTGGGGCTTTCCGCCTGGATTTTCGTAGTTACGCTGGTTGGCTCTTTGCCGCTGGGCGTTGTGGTTGCCTTGTGTCGAATGAGCTCATTCAAGCCGCTATCGCTGCTTGCCCAGTTCTACATTTCCATTCTGCGTGGCACCCCGCTGATGTTGCAGCTGATGGCCTTCATGTTCGGTCCGTATTATCTGCTGGGAATGAATATGGGTACCGACTGGAAATTCGGTGCTTGCGCCGTGGGCTTCATCTTGAACTATTCGGCTTATTTTGCTGAAATCTACCGTTCGGGCATTCAGTCGATTCCAAAGGGCCAGTACGAGGCTGCCTTGGTTTTGGGCTACTCCCGTTCGCAAACCTTCTTCAAGATCGTGTTGCCCCAGGTTATCAAGCGCATCTTGCCTGCGATGGGCAATGAGATCATCACCCTGGTAAAAGATACTTCTTTGGCATTTGTATTGGGTATGGCGGAAATGTTCTCGGTTGCCAAGGCTCTTGCTGCAAGCAACGTGTCCATGATCCCTTATGCTATCGCGGCACTTATCTACTGGGTGTTCTGCCTCTTCATCGAATTCATTTTGGGGCGCGTGGAAAAGAAGCTTGCCTACTACCACGACTAGCGTGTTGGCTTGAAGGATATGGGAAAAGGGGTTTCCTCTATGGAGAATATGCCAGTTGTGAACCTGAGCCATGCGCGCAAGGCGTTTGGCAGCAACGAGGTTCTAAAAGATATTTCGCTTACGGTAAATCAGGGCGATGTGCTGTCCATCATTGGCCCTTCGGGCGGCGGCAAGTCCACGCTCCTGCGTTGCATGACGCTGCTTGAAACACTGGATGCCGGCTCGCTTGCGTATGGTGATGTGAAGGTTGCCGAAGCCGACTCCACGGGTAAAGCGGTGTATGGCGGCAAAGACGTGCTTGCCCAGGCCAAGAAACGCTACGGCCTGGTTTTCCAAAATTTCAATCTGTTCCCCCATTTTACGGTGCTGCAGAATGTGACCGATGCTTTGATCAGCGTGCAGAAGCGCCCAAAGGAAGAAGCGCTTGCCCGCGGACGCGAACTGCTTGCCAAGATGGGGCTCGCCGACAAGGAAGATATGGTTCCCTGCGAGCTTTCCGGCGGTCAGCAGCAGCGCGTTGCCATTGCCCGCGCTTTAGCTCTCGACCCTGATGTGCTGTTCTTTGACGAGCCCACATCCGCACTCGACCCCGAGCTTACGCAAGAGGTTCTGCGCGTTATCCGCGAGCTTGCCGACGAGCATATGACCATGGTTATCGTGACGCATGAAATGGCCTTTGCTCGTGACGTTGCCGATCGCGTTGCGTTTATGGATGGCGGCGTTATTGTCGAAGAGGGTCCAGCCCAGCAGGTTATCAACAACCCGCAGCATAATCGCACCAAGGCATTCCTCGCGCGTTTCCAGGAAGGCGCAGCCGATTAAGCATTCGAGAGCCCTTGCTTCTGCGGGGCTCTTTTGTTTAGCGCGCCGCAGTGGTATGCGGCCTCGATATGTAGAGCATGCTGGTTTTGAAAGGGGAGAGCATGATAATTTCCATTGAAGGCCATACACCTGATGTTTCCAGTGCCGCGTTCGTGGCTGATAATGCCACGGTTTGCGGTGATGTGAAGGTGGGGAAGGATTCTTCTATCTGGTTCGGTGCGGTGCTGCGTGCTGAGTGTGAGCCGCTACGTATTGGCGATCGGACTAACGTGCAGGATAACGTCGTCGTGCATATCGACAGTGGATTTCCCGTAACCATCGGCAGCGACGTTACGGTGGGGCATGGTGCGGTAGTGCATGGCTGCACAGTGGAAGATGGCGTTCTGATAGGCATGGGGTCAACCATCCTCAACGGTGCCGTAATTGGCGAGGGCTCGGTAGTCGCTGCGGGCGCTCTGGTTCTCGAAGGGGCTGTAGTGCCGCCTTATTCGTTGGTCGCTGGTGTCCCTGCAAAGGTGAAGAAAACCCTTAGTGCCGAAGAAGCGAAGAACCGCATCGACTATTACACGCCTCGCTATGTGAGAGAGGCAAAGCTGTATGCGGGGTCGAACTAGGGGCGTGTAAAGAGAAGCTCGTGAAACCTATCGGATTAGCAGACATCGCGTTTCGAAAATAAGAAAGGGCCCGCATAAGCGGGCCCTTTCTGGGTTGTGGAATGAATGCCTATTCCTCGGTTGCCTTCAGCAGGCCGTAGCCACCGTTGTCGCGGCGATACAGGATGTTCACGGCGTTGGTGTCGCGGTCGATGTAAGCGAAGAAATCGTGACCGAGCAGGTCGATCTGAACCAGGGCCTCTTCTTCGGTGAGGGGCTCGAGAACCAGTTCCTTCACGCGTACTACTTCATCGTCGGCGGAAAGTTCCTTCATCAGGCCGTCGATGTCGAGCTCGGTGCCTGCCTTGGCGGGAGCATCGGCGATCTTCTTGTCGATGATGCGGGTCTTGTACTTGCGGAGCTGGCGCAGAACCTTAGCAGCGGCAACGTCGATTGCAGCGTACATGTTCTCGTCGGTCTCTTCTACGCGGATGATGTGACCGCGTGCGCGCATGGTAACCTCGCACTTGGCGGGGGTGGGGTTAGCAGGGTTCTTTTCAACCTGCAGTACAACCTCGGCAGTAAGGGGGTTGATGTCCATGACCTTCATGGAGTTGCCGATTTTTTCTTCGGCATAAGCGCGGATAGGATCCGTGATGGGCATCTTGCGGCCGGTGATGGTGATTTCCATGATTTCACCTCTCAAACTGAAACGAACTTCGCGGTTTTTCGAGGGGCCCCTCATGAAACTGGAACGTCGGAAACGACAATTCATGCTGCGTGGAATGCATGGTTGGATGCGCCCTTACAGCACCTTCTATGATGGGAGGCGGTTTCGTATTTCCCCTCGTCAACCGTCTTCGCTTATTAGTCTAGCGCACTTCTTTCTGATTTCGTCAATAAAAATGAACTTGTTCTAAAACGTTGTATAAACGTTGCTATTGGTAAGGCATTTTGAATGATTCGCTCTGCTATCGTGGAACGCTAAAGAGAAGCGGAGGAATACCCTATGGCCCATAAACCGCATAAGGAAACTGGCATCTTCATCAACGAGGTGTCTTCCCATCAGCGTCGCTACCATAAGGTGCTGGAGCTCACCCATTCAACCACCAAGGCGGCAGGCGTCATGCTCCTAGGCGCAATTATTGCGTTGGTGGTGGCAAATACGGCTGCGCACGGAGCGTTTACCGAGTTCTGGCACACCGAAGTATCCTTTGGGTTTGGCGCGACGCACGCAGAGATGTCGTTGGCTCACATTATCAATGATGTGCTTATGGCAATTTTCTTCCTGTTGGTTGGGCTGGAAATCAAGTACGAGATGACGGTGGGCGAACTTACCGATGTTCGTCAGGCAATCTTGCCTGTCGCTGCCGCTATTGGCGGCGTGCTTATGCCTGTGGGCATCTATCTGCTGTTCAACGCGAGCAACCCGGAAACGGTTATGGGTTGGGGCGTGCCCACTGCAACCGATATTGCCTTCGCGCTTGGTATTTTGGCGTTGTTGGGATCGCGCGTTCCTGCCGGGTTGCGAGTGTTCCTCAGCACTCTTGCGGTAGCCGATGACATCGTGGCAATCCTGGTCATTGCTGTCTTCTACGGGCAGAGCCCCTCATTGATGTGGTTGGCGGCTGCGGCAGTGGTTATGGTTGTGCTTGTTGCGCTGAACCGCACTCATGTGTATTCATTGGTGCCATATTTGTTGGTGGGTGCAGTGCTGTGGTACTGCATATTTATGTCGGGAGTTCACTCGACCATCGCCGGCGTGCTGCTGGCCTTCGCCATTCCCTCCCGTTCGCATGTGAAGCTGAAGAGCTTCGCTAGCTGGTCGGGGCAGCGTGTGAAGGAAGCGGAGGAAAGCTATGTTCCCGACGAGCCGGTAATCGGCCAAACCGACTACTTGGCTAGCGTAACGCGTCTGGCGCGCGTTTCCCGTCAGGTGGTCCCTCCTGCAACGCGCCTGGAGCGCAGGCTGTACCCATGGGTTTACTTCGCGATCCTTCCCCTGTTCGCTCTGACCAATGCCGATGTGGCATTCATGCAGGTGCCTGCGGGCGATATCCTTTCGAGTCCTATCTTCTTGGGCGTGTTCTTCGGATTGGTAATAGGCAAGCCTGCGGGCATCATGCTTATGAGCTTCATTATTGTGAAAACGAAACTTTCAACTTTGCCGGAAAACGTGAATTGGTCCCATATGCTTGGTGCGGCTCTTTTGGGTGGCGTGGGCTTTACCATGTCCATCTTTGTGGCCAACTTGGCTTTTGCCGACGCTGCGTACGTAATGGTTGCCAAGGTGGCCATTTTGGCGGCATCGTTGGTGGCAGGTGTTTTGGGCTTTACGTTCCTGTTTCTCCAGGCAAAGGCGGCCACACGTCGAGGTCAGCGTTTCGAAATGGAGCTGCCCTCTGTCAACAACAGGCAGTCGCACGCTGCCCATGAGGCTGAGAGGCGTTATAAGCGAGAGCGCATTCAAGACGAGAATGAATAGTCATATTCCGCTGAACTGGTGTTATGAAGCGCACCTTCACATATCTTTGCGTTGTCCGATGCGGGTTTGTTACCATTGCAAAAGCTGAATTCTTGCACTAGGGATACGTCTCGAACATGTGCAAGGTCAACGCGAAAGTGCTAGGAGGCCCTTTCATATGACAAAACAAACATGCGCTTCCAAGTCTAAGGTGGCTTTGAACGCTGCTTTTGCTGCCATTTTGGCCGTTGGACTATCCGTCCCTGCAGCCAGTGCGTTCGCTGCGCCTTCCGACGATAAACAGGCAGAGGCTCAGGCAGCCCTGCAGAAGCTCAATCAGTATCAGAGCGAGCTTGATCAGGCTTCCGCTAATTATGAAGCTGCCCATCAGGAGCAGATCGATGCCCAGAATCGTGTAGACGAAGCCCAGAAGCAGATCGAAGAGAAAACCGCTCAGATTGAAAAGGATCAGCAGCGTCTTTCCGATCGTGCTCGCGATATGTACCGTTCGGGCGACACCAATTTCTTGGACGTCATCCTGGGCGCATCCTCTTTTGAGCAGTTCGCAACTACCTGGAACATGCTGGAAACCCTGAATGGCAACGATGCTGAACTGGTTTCCGAAACCAAGACCGCTCGCGAAGAGCTTCAGGCTGCAAAGCAGGAAGCTGAAGAGCAGGCCAAGGTAGCATCCGATAAGGCAGAGGAAGCCAAGTCTGTTGCTGAGGCAGCAGACCAGAAGGCATCCGAGATGCAGCAGACCTATAACAGCCTTTCCGCTGAGGCTCAGGAGCTTATCAGCCAGGAGCGTGCTGCTCAGGAAGCCCAGCAGCAGGCTGCCGCAGCAGCTGCCGAGCAGAATGGCACGGCAGGAAACGATGCTGCAGCTACCATTACGAACAACAACTCGAACAGCAATCGCAACAACACGACCTCTAACAATTCGAGCAGCAGCAACAACTCCAACAAGAACAATGCTTCAAGCTCGGCAACTAACAACAGCAAGCCTCAGTCCGTTTCGGGCAATAGCGTGGTAAACCGTGCTTACTCCCAGCTGGGCAAGCCCTACAAGTGGGGTGCAGTTGGCCCGAACTCGTTCGACTGCTCTGGCTTGGTAAGCTATTGCCTCACCGGTAGCTATAGCCGCCTGGGTACCACGGGTACCTTCATGGGCTGGACGCGCGTTTCCAACCCTCAGCCTGGTGATATTTGTGTAAACAGCCATCACTGCGGTATCTACATTGGCGGTGGCCAGATGATCCATGCCCCTCAGACGGGTGACGTGGTTAAGGTAAGCTCCGTACACAGTGGCATGATTTACGTTCGCTACTAGCGAATCGCTATCATATGATTCTTTGAAAACCCGCTTCGGCGGGTTTTCTTGTTTTCGGGCAAAATCGGGGCATCCATAATTCAAGCGCAAAATGTACATAAAGCTTTGACCTGGTGTTATTTGTGGATATTGCGCATTGAAACTCTGAATACGGCGCGGTGGCGTTGCGGCGCAAACCGTTCGCTTGTTAAACTGATCCAGCTATCGCTTAATCGCACCACAACACCACCAGGGGGAAACTCACGATGGGTATTTCTATCGCAAAACATAAGCGAGCACTTGCCTCGGCAGCAATGGCCGTGGTTCTTGTCGCAGGCCTTGCCGTGCCTACAACGGTTGCTTTGGCAGAACCTACTGCCGCCGAAAAGCAAGCTGAAGCTCAACAGGCGCTCAATAAGCTCAACGAAATGCAGCAAAAGCTCGATGAGGCTTCGAATAATTACTACACGGCTATCGATGAGCAGAAAGCCGCCGAAAAAAAGGTGGAGGAAGCTCAGGAAAAGGTAGACCAGAAAACCAGGGAAATAGAAGGCTATCAGGAAAAGCTTGGTACCCGTGCTCGTGATATGTATCGTTCGGGCAATACCGGGTTCCTCGACGTAATCCTGGGTGCTTCTTCGTTTGAGCAGTTTGCAACCACGTGGAATACGCTTGAGCGACTCAACGAAAACGATGCTGAATTGGTAACTGAAACCAAGAACGCACGCGAAGAGCTGGAAAACGCCAAGCGGGAAGCCGAAGAGCAGGCTGAGGTTGCCGCCAACAAGGCTGCAGAAGCTAAATCCGTAAAGGACGAAGCTGAGGCAACCACCGCTCAGATGCAGCAGACCTACGATAGCCTTTCCGCCGAGGCGCAGGAATTGATGCGCAAGGAAGAAGAGGCTGCCGAAAAGGCTCGTCAGGAAGCTGCCGCCCGTGAAGCAGCTGCCGCCGCTGCAGCATCGAAGAACAATGGGGGCGGCACGGTAGACAACAGCGCCGTCCAAACCGTAACGGGCAACACGGTAGTTGATCGCGCCTATGCCCAGCTTGGCAAGCCCTATGTATGGGGTGCAGCCGGCCCGAACTCCTTCGACTGCTCTGGCTTGGTTGGATACTGCATCACCGGCAAAATGGGCAACCATTGGTGCACCACTTACACCATGGCAAGCTGGAAGCGCGTTACCAATCCTCAGCCTGGCGACTTCTGCCTGAACAGCCACCATACCGGTGTTTATATTGGTAATGGTCAGATGATTCACGCGCCGCGAACGGGCGATGTGGTTAAGATCAGCGCTGTTCATTCCGGCATGTGGTATGTTCGCTATTAAACAGTGTTCGTCGAGCGGGCGCAGTGTTTGCGGGTAGACGCTCCTTCGTGTAGGTAACGAACCAGTATTCATATTTATGGAGGGCATTTGCATGCCCTCTTTTCTTTTGTGGGAAGTGTGGTACTATAGCACCCGCTAATCACAACAGCGGGATGTGGCTCAGCTTGGTAGAGCGCTGCGTTCGGGACGCAGAGGTCGCAGGTTCGAATCCTGTCATCCCGACCATTACAACCACTGAGGGGTATCCTGAAAAGGGTACCGTTCTTTTTTGTTAGAGTGCTTTTATATGTACTCGCAGTAAAAGTTGGGGCTCGCACGGGGCACCAGCTCACCACCACGGAGGTGTTTCATGAAGATTGGACCTTTCGGTCCCCTTGAGATCGTCATCATCCTCGTTGTAATCCTCGTTCTCTTCGGACCCAAGAACCTTCCCAAGCTTGGTACCGCAATCGGCAAGGCAGTTAAGAACCTGCGCGAAGGCCTGGGCGGCGGCAAGAAGGTTGAAGAGGCTGAAGAGCCCGCTCCCAAGGCGGCAGACGCCAAGGAAGAAATAGAAGTTGAGGTTATCGACAAGCCTGCGCCTGGCAAGAAGGCAGAGGCTGCCGAAGAGGCTAAAAAAGAAGAAGCATAGAGCTAACCGCTTCGCTTCATCACTGGTATGCAAAGGGCACGCTTCTTACGGAGGCGCGCCCTTTTCGCGAGTATAGGAAAGGAAGACTGGCCAGCACATGCATGGCCGAGGGGTGTAAACCATGGACAACAATTACGTTCTTACTCAGGAAGGCAAGGAAAAGCTCGAGCAGGAGCTCCATTTCCTGGAAACCGAAAAGCGCGCAGAGATCGGTGACCGTATCCGCGTTGCTCGCGAATTCGGCGATATTTCTGAGAACTCCGAGTACGATGACGCAAAGAACGAGCAGGCTGCAAACGAGGCCCGCATCGCAGAGATCACTCGTATCCTCGGCGAGGCAACCATCGTGGAGGCTCCCACCGAATCCGGCCGCGTTAACATCGGCAGCCGCGTAACGGTAGATATGGGTGGCCGCGAGCGCGTATTCACCATTGTTGGTGGCGCAGAGGCAAACTCCGCCGAGGGCAAGATTTCCAACGAATCTCCCGTAGGCGCTGCCCTTTTGGGTCATAAGCAGGGCGAAGCCGTAGAGGCTCAGGGTCCCACTGGCCGCGTTATCAAGATGACCATTCAGGCAATCGAGCGCTAAGCAAGCTTTAAGGAATTCACATGGCAGAAGAAAACAACGAGCAAGTTATCGAAGACGATCCGATTGAAGTGCGTCGCGCCAAGCGCGAGGCACTGCTGGCCGAAGGCAAGAACCCCTATGGTCACGCCGCATTCGAGTACTCCCATCACATTGCCGACTTGGACGAAAAGTACGCCGAGCTGGCAGATGGCGAAAACACCGAAGATGCCGTTTCCATTGCGGGCCGTATTATGGCCAAGCGCGTTCAGGGCAAGATCATCTTCTTCGAACTCCAGGATGCCACCGGTCGCATTCAGCTCTTCTGCCGCATCAACGCTTTGGGCGAAGATGCTTTTGCTGAGATGAAAGATCTCGACCTGGGCGACTGGATTGGCGCGCATGGTCTTATGATGCGCACGCGTCGCGGCCAGCTCTCTGTTGCCGTTGATTCGTTCCAGCTGCTTTCCAAGGCGCTGCGCCCGCTGCCCGAAAAGTTCCATGGCCTGAACGATAAGGAAATCCGTTACCGTCAGCGCTATGTCGACCTTATCGTTAACGATGAAGTGCGCGATACCTTCCAGAAGCGTTCGAAGATCCTCTCGGCATTCCGCCGCTACATGGAGGCTGACGGTTATTACGAGGTGGAAACGCCCATCCTGCAAACCGTGCAGGGCGGCGCAACTGCGAAGCCGTTCATCACACACTTCAATGCGCTGAATCAGGAAAACTATCTGCGCATTGCCACGGAGCTTCATTTGAAGCGTTTGCTGGTTGGCGGTTTTGAGCGTGTGTTCGAAATCGGCCGTATCTTCCGCAACGAGGGCATGGACCCAACGCATAATCCTGAGTTCACCTCCATGGAAGCCTACTGCGCTTTCAACGACCTGCAGGGCATGAAGAAGCTGGCTCAGGGTGTTATCAAGGCAGCTAACGCTGCAGTGAACGACTCCGAGCAGCTTGAGTACCAGGGTCAGACCATCGACATTTCGGGCGAGTGGCCTTCCATTCCCATGACGGATATCGTTTCCAAAGCACTCGGCGAAGAGGTTACGCTCGATACGCCTGTTAGCCACCTTGCTGAGCTCGCTAAGAAGAACGGCATCGAGGTGAAGCCCGAGTGGACTGCCGGCAAGCTTATTGCCGAGCTGTACGACGAGATCGGTGAGCTCACCATCGTGAACCCCACGTTTGTTGTGGATTACCCGGTCGAGGTAAGCCCGCTTGCCAAGCGCTTCGAGGACGACCCTCGCCTGACCGACCGCTTCGAGCTTGTTATTGCAGGTCATGAGTACGCCAATGCATTCAGCGAGCTGAATGATCCGGTTGACCAGGCAGAACGTTTCCAGAAGCAGATGGAGGAAAAGGCTTCTGGCGACGATGAGGCAATGGAGTATGACACCGACTATATCCGTGCCCTTGAGTACGGTATGCCTCCTGCGGGCGGAATCGGTATTGGCATTGACCGTGTGGTTATGCTTCTTACGAATCAACCGAGCATCCGCGACGTGTTGCTGTTCCCTCACATGCGTCCTGAGGCCAAGTAGTTACGCCGTTCTACGAACAGCGTAACCCTCGCATGAGACGCGATGACGCTGCGGCCAAGCTGGGCACTTCATCTAGGCCTTCATTCGTCGTCCGCGTAACGTAGTACGCGTTCCTCCTCTTTTAGGCCTACCTGAAGCACCGGGCTTGCCCTCGCTGTTTCGTCCGAAAATGGGAGTTGTTAAAGGCGCTCTTTAGGAGCGCCTTTTCGTTTAACCTAGAAAACATTCTGTCTAGGAGTTTGTTCTGGCTACAGATTGTTAACGGGTTAGCACTCGGTTTTAATGAGTGCTAGCATTATTCCGAATTAAACTTACTTGCCGAGAGAATCGAGGCTTACATGTCCTTCGACAAGTTTACCGACAAGGCCAGAAAGGTATTGGTGCTTGCCCAAGAAGAGGCTCGTGCGCTGCACCAGCCTTATGTGGGCACTGAGCACGTCCTTTTGGCTTTGCTAAAGGAAAAAGAAGGCTTAGCCGCCCAGTCGCTTGACCATCTGGGCGTTACGTACGAAGCTGCCCTCACCTGTGTGCAGCAGCTCATTAAAGGCGATGCGTCAGCTGATGTTTCGGGTCACTTGAGTTTTACCCCGCGCGTAAAGCGCGTATTGGAAAACTCACTGCGTGAAGCCATGCAGATGGGCAAAAGCTATATCTCTACCGAGCATTTGCTGCTGGGCATTGTCCGCGAAGGCGAAGGCACAGCAATTGACGTATTGCGCAAGCTCGGGGTGGAGGGCGATGCCATTCGCTCTTCTTTGAACGATATGGTGGGCCAGTCTGCGGTGTTCGCGGGCGCTACCAATTTCGATCCCAACGCGGGTGCTTCCGACAGCATGCTGAAGGAATTTGGTGTCGATCTCACCAAAAAGGCCAAGGACGGCAAGCTCGATCCCGTAATCGGGCGCGCTGGCGAAATCGAGCGCGTGATGCAGATCCTCTCGCGTCGCCAAAAGAACAACCCGCTGCTTATCGGTGAGCCCGGTGTGGGCAAAACCGCTATTGCCGAAGGTCTGGCTCAGCTTATCGTTGCCGATCAGGTACCCGATATCATTCGCAATATGCGCATCGTCACGCTTGACGTATCTGCTCTGGTGGCAGGCTCCAAGTACCGTGGTGAATTCGAAGAGCGCTTGAAGAAGTGCATTAAGGAAGTTGAGCAGGCGGGCGATATCATCCTGTTCATCGACGAGCTGCATACGCTTATCGGCGCCGGCGCCGCTGAAGGCTCCATCGATGCAGCTGCTATTTTGAAGCCGCCCCTGTCACGCGGCGAAATCCAGATCATCGGCGCTACCACGCTCGACGAGTACCGCAAACACTTGGAAAAGGATTCTGCTTTCGAGCGCCGTTTCCAGACGGTAATGGTGAAGGAACCAAGCGAAGAGCAGGCTGTGCGCATTCTTGAGGGTTTGCGCGACCGTTATGAAGCGCACCATCATGTGCATTTCACCGATGATGCATTGCGTGCCGCGGTAAGCCTTTCCGACCGTTACATCCAGGATCGTTTCCTTCCCGATAAGGCTATTGACGTTTTGGACGAAGCAGGTGCGCGCATGCGCATCCGCAACATGGTTCTGCCCGAAGAGGTCCAGAAGATCGCCGACGAGCTGCGCGCCGTTCGTTCTCAGAAGGATGACGCCATCGCAAAGCAGGACTTCAAGCGTGCAGACATCCTGCACGAAAAGGAAGTGGAGCTTGTTGCCAAGCGCGATGAAGCGCGCAAGGCGTGGGAAGAAAAGAACAGCAACACGATTAATGAGGTTGCGGTAGAAGACGTTGCCGATGTGGTTTCCATGACCACTGGCGTGCCTGTTTCCAATCTTACTGAGGCGGAAACCGAAAAGCTGCTCCGCATGGAGCAGGTGCTCCATGAGCGCGTTATCGGTCAAGATGAAGCGGTTACGGCTCTTTCGAAGGCTATTCGTCGTTCACGTTCGGGCCTGAAAGATCCGAAGCGCCCCGGCGGATCGTTTATCTTCCTTGGTCCTTCGGGTGTGGGCAAAACCGAGCTTTCCAAGGCTTTGGCAGAATTCCTTTTCAACTCCGAAGATGCGCTTATTTCCTTCGATATGTCTGAATACATGGAAAAGCACTCGGTGTCGCGTCTGGTTGGTTCGCCTCCGGGCTATGTGGGCTACGATGAGGGCGGCCAGCTTACCACGGCAGTGCGTCAGCGTCCGTATTCGGTTGTGCTGTTCGACGAAATCGAAAAGGCCCACCCCGATGTGTTCAATATCTTGCTTCAGATCTTGGAGGAGGGACGCCTTACCGATTCGCAGGGCCGCGTCGTTGATTTCCGCAACACGGTTATCATCATGACCTCCAACGTCGGTGCGCGCGAAATCACAGCCACCACCCCCTTGGGCTTCACCTCAAGCGCCAATGGCGGCATGGACGACAAGGAAATGAAGCAGCGCGTGATGGGCGAGGTTAAGAAGCTTTTCCGTCCTGAGTTCCTGAACCGTATCGATGAGATCATCGTATTCAAGAGCCTTACTGAAGAAGAGATCGTGAAGATCGTCGATCTTATGATTGCCGATTTGCGCGAGCGCCTTATCGAGCAGAACATGACCATCAACCTGACGCCCGAAGCGAGCCGTTTCGTTGCCAAGGAAGGCACCGACCTTTCCTTCGGCGCTCGTCCGTTGCGCCGTGCCATTCAGCGTCTTATCGAGGATCCGCTTTCCGAGCAGCTTCTTGAGGGTCGTTGGAGCAGTGGTTCGGTCGTCGATGTCGACGTGGAAGATGATAAGCTCGTGTTCAACGCGGGTTCTGGCTCTATCCCGGCACCGCGCAAGCGTGATACCATAGCTGCCGAGGCTGAATTGCTTCTTGCCGGCTATGATCTTGGTCACGCAGGTATTTCTTCGCGTGGCGGCTCTTCTGCAGGAGGCCAGGCAGCCGACTGAGCCTGAAGTGCACCAGCGCTGCGGCTCTGCATCCGCACCAGGTGTACAGGAGCTATCATGACAGAAAAGACCATCGATCCGATTTTTGCCCCTTCCGTGCTCGAGCACGCCATGGCTATGTTCGATGACGTCCATTTCGATGCCCTCAAGGCGGAACCCCGCCTTGAGGGTGTCGTTGATAAGAACCCCAAAACAGCTGCAATTATCTTGGCCGGCGGCAGCGGCGAGCGTTTTGGCCACGAAGGCGGCAAGCAGCTCGTAGAAATTGCCGGCAAACCCATTCTCACCCGTTCCGCTGAAGTGTTCGACGCCGTGGGTGATGTGGGTCTTATCGTTATCGTGTGCCCCGAAGAGCGCATGAGCGAATACCTTTCTAAGGCAATCGATCCGTTCCCCTTTGTGACGCCTATCGTTATGGCTCCTGCCGGGTCCATTCGCCAAGAATCTGCCTTTTCCGGCCTTGAGCTGGTGCCCGAGGAATACGAGTTCGTTATGCTCCACGACGGCGCAAGGCCCCTTATCACCAAAGAGCTCATCGAGCACACCATCAGCACACTCAAGGGCAATATCGATTGCGACGGCGCGTTGGTAGGGCATCCCTCCATCGACACGCTGAAGGTTGTCGAAAACGGGGTAGTGGTTGGCACGCCCGATCGCTCGGTGTTCTGGAACGCTCAAACCCCTCAGGTTTTTCGCGCTGGCATCTACCGCCGCGCCCATGCTTCGGCCCTCTCCGATGGGTTTGTGGGCACTGACGATTCTTCGCTTATTGAACGTTTGGGCGGCCGTGTGCTCATGGTTGAGGGAAAGCGCGACAACATCAAACTCACCGTTCCTGAAGACTATCTGATTATCTCTGCGGCAATTCGCGCGGCAATTGAAGACCGCCGAGAGGAGCAACTCTAAGTGACTGAGCAAAACCAAGCTTCATCTGCAGTGCCCATGCGAGTGGGTCTCGGTTACGATGTGCACGCCTTCGCCCCTGATCGCAAATTGATTTTGGGCGGTGTAGAAATCCCTCATCATCAGGGGCTTCTGGGGCATTCCGATGCCGATGTGTTGGCTCATGCGGTTGCCGATGCCCTGCTCGGCGCGATTCGAGGTGGCGATATCGGCAAGCTTTTCCCCGATACCGATCCTGCTTACGAGGGAGCCGATTCCCTGAAACTGTTGGCCGCGGTTGCAAACCTTGTGCGTGAGCAAGGCTTTTCTATCGTTGACGTCGATTGTGTAATTGCCGCCCAGGCTCCAAAGCTTTCGCCTTATCGCGATATGATGCGTGAAAACTTGGCGGCTGCCTGCGGAATCGCGGTAGAAAACTTGGGAGTGAAGGCGACTACCACCGAGCACCTTGGCTTCGAGGGCCGAGAAGAGGGCATTTCCGCTCAGGCTGTGGCGTTGGTATGCCGCTGTAAATAGCCCGTAGAGCGGGCCCCTTCCTACTGGTAGAATTCGCGTGCGGCGGTTGCCGCATATGCTGTTTCGAGGAGATTGCATGATCAAGATTTACGATACCAAGGCGCGTGAAAAGCGTCCCTTCGTTCCCGTTGCCGACGGCAAGGTGAATATGTATGTATGCGGCCCAACCGTGTACAACTACATTCATATCGGAAATGCTCGTACGTTTATTTCGTTTGACACCATCCGCCGTTATCTTATCTGGCGCGGCTACGAGGTGAAGTTCGTGCAGAACATCACCGACGTGGACGACAAGATTATCAAAAAGGCAAACGAAGAGGGCCGTAGCGCTTCTGAAGTTGCTGCGGAATACGCCCAGGCATTTATCGATGACATGCGTGCTGCTGGCGTAATGGATCCGGATGTTCGCCCTCGCGCCACTGAGGAAATCGGCGAGATGATCGCGCTGGTCGAAAAGCTCATCGAAGGCGGTCACGCCTACGAGGTCGAGGGCGACGTGTACTTCGCGGTTCGTTCGTATGAGGGCTACGGTCAGCTTTCTGGTCGCAACGTCGACGAAATGGAATCGGGCCATCGCGAGCTGCGTGCAGACGGCCAGGGTTTGGAAGATCGCAAGCGTGATCCTCTCGATTTTGCCCTGTGGAAGGCCGCCAAGCCAGGCGAGCCTTCGTGGGATTCTCCTTGGGGTAAAGGCCGCCCTGGCTGGCATATCGAATGCTCGGCCATGTCGAAGAAGTATTTGGGTCTCCCGTTCGATATCCACGGCGGTGGCGCAGACCTGGCGTTCCCTCATCACGAAAACGAGCGTGCTCAGTCGGAAGCCGCTTTTGGCTGCACGTTCTCCAACTACTGGATGCATGGCGGCATGCTTCAGATCAACCACGAAAAGATGTCAAAGTCGCTGGGCAACTTCCTGTTGTTGCGCGATGTGCTTAAGACTACCGATGCCCGCGTGCTTCGCATGCTGATGCTGCAAACGCATTACCGAAGCCCACTCGACTTCTCCGACGAGCGTTTGGGCGAATCGGAGGCAATGTTTACCCGCCTCACCAACTTCGTTAAGAACACCGCATGGTTGTGCGCCAATGCCGAAGGTGAAACCACGGTCGACCTTGCTGCTTATCAAAAAGCGATCGACGATATGTGCGATTCGTTTATTGAGGCAATGGACGATGACTTCAACACGGCGGGTGCTTTGGGCGCTATCTGTTCGTTTGTGCGCGAAGCGAACACGATCCTCGCTGATGCTGCGGTAAGCAGTGAAGATGCTGCAGCAGTGCTTGCTGGTGCTGATGCAGTGTGCGACCTGCTCAGTGTCCTCGGCGTCGATCTCAATGCTTGCGAAGACGAGGCGTGCGATTCCTCGAACGAGGTTGTGGCTTTAGCTGTTGAGCTCGCTGGGTTTACGGGGTGCGATGCCGAAGGGGCTATCGAGGCTCTGCTGGCGCGTCGTGCCAAAGCTCGCAAGGAAAAGAACTTCGCCCTTGCCGATGCGGTACGCGACCGATTGGGCGAGTTGGGCTTTGTGGTTGAAGACACACCGCAAGGCGCACGTGTGAGCCGTTCATAGCAAGATGGATGCGGGGGCCTTGTGCCCCCGTTTGCTTTTCCTGACGGTACGTTTGCGTAAGGTATTGCGTTTGCAACGATTGGGCTTTTGCCTCATGGTAAAACCTTGTTAGAACATGTTCATTTGTTGGAGCAATCCATACAATATGACGTAATCGTGTATGGTTTAGAATACTGCGGAAAGTTGGAAGGGGATTGCTCATGATAAGGCGGAACCAGTACGTGTCTGTTCATGAAACAAGGGCTCAGGTGACGCGCGAAAAGCTTTTGAAGGCTGCTATCAAGCTTGTGAACCGCGATGGCATGAAGCAGCTTACCGTTCGCAACATTTGCGATGAAGCTGGGCTTTCAACAGGCAGTTTCTATAACCTGTTCAGCGGCAAGGAAGACCTTATTTCCTATTACCTGAAGTACGCTTTTGCACCCTATCGTCAGAAAGCCCTCGAGGGCAGCGATGAATACGGTCCAATTGAGCGCGTTCTTCTCTTGTATCGTGCCTATGTTGAGTACTGTATGGACATGGGCCTTGAGTTCGTTTCTGGTTTGTACGCTTCTAACCACAATCCATTTTTCGATTTCATGCACCGCGATGCTGAAGACGACTTCATTATCGTTTCTGTTCGCAACTATCTTGCAGAAGCTATCGAGCTGGGTATTGTGCGCAACGATGTCGATCTTGACGAAGCCATGCTCCGTATTGCCGCTGCGTCGACGGGCTTGCTGTTCTACTGGTGCGTATTCGAAGGCAATATCGACATTGAATACGAAGTAGATGAGGCTATCAAAACCTATTTGCTTTCTATTGCCGTAGATCCAAACATGAAGCTCAACATTGAGCCTCTGGAGTCGAAGGGCTGCTTCTTGAAGTAACCACCTTTGCCTGGCGTTTCCGGCACACGCTCGGGCGCCCTGTTTTGCGGTGTGCGCTTCCGAAACTGCGCAATGAAAGCCTATGAACGGCCTCCCATTTCATGTTGAATGAAATGGGAGGCCTTTTTGTGTTTGGTGAACGTCGGGCGCTATCGTTGGGTCGTTCGAAAAGGTCAAACACATCGCTCGCAGAATCGTAAATGATTATTAATTATTGCAATTCATTTGCTTTGAACTGGCTATTTAGTTCTATTGAATACTGTTCGAGAACATGTGAACGTGTTATCCTTGAACCATCAGAAGCAGGCATGCACCGTAGGTGTGCGAGGGGCTTGCTGCAACACTTCAAGGAGGGGTAACGATGGTTTTCGAAAATGTTGTCGTTGCATATGATGGATCCGACCAGGCTCTTGCTGCTGTTAAGAAGGCTGCCGAAATCGTTGGCGGCGAAGAAGCCGCAAAGCTTCATGTGGTATTTGTAACCACGCATCCTAACGCCCAGCTTCCCGCAAACTTCAACAGCGCTTCGTTCGATCCTCAGCAGTACCTGCTTTCCGTTGAGGACATCATGGCTCTTTACAACAAGACCATTGATGAAGAAACCGAAAAGGTTAAGGAAGGCATTGGCGATTCGCTCGATTCCTTGGGCGACAAGGCAACTATCGAGGTAATCCCTGGCTACACGCCGGCAGCTGACATTCTCGGCTATGCTGAAAAGGTTAACGCTGACCTTATCGTAATGGGCTCTCGTGGCCTTGGCGCAATTCGCGGCGTTCTCGGTTCGGTTTCCTACGCTGTTCTGCGTGAAGCACCGATGCCCGTATTGGTAATCAAATAAATAAGGGGGAGAAGCCTCGCTCTGGAAGCGGGCTTTCCCTTTGTATCGCAGAGTCCCAAATGGGGCTAGTAGATGCTTTCAAATAGGCTGGACGCGCAAAAACGCATCCAGCCTATTTTGTTGATGGTTAAAGTTTTGGTTTGAGGAGCGGTACTTCAAAGCGAGGTACCCCTGCGATAGGCTAGACAGACGCGCAGTCAGATGCACTTTACGCCCTATAGCCCCATTCGCTCCAGGGGCCATTTTCTAATGGCGCCACTCGATGCTAAATCGATATCGCAGCCTTTTCCGCCGTATCGATTGATTCCATCGCCTTTTCCACCACATCAAATAGCAGGTCGATGTGGTTTTCGCGGTGGTTTAAGCAGGGAATATAGGTGACGTCTGCGGTAACGTTGTTTTGGTTGCATAAAGCGCGGAAGTGGTCGGACGCTACCGATTTGATGTCATAGAGCGATTCAAGGCAGTCGGAAGCAAAGCCAGGCGTTACAAGGGCTATCCGCGAAACTCCCTCGGCAGCCCATTGGGCAAGGAGGGTTTTGGGGTGGGGCGTAACCCACGCGCGCGAATCCTCGAAGCGCGAGTGGTAGGCAATGGCCCAGTCGGATTGAGGTATCCCAAGCAGCTCCATTGCTTGATGCGCGCTGGCTTCGATCTGCTCCACATAGGTATCACCCGCTTCGATGTCCGCAAGGGGGATAGAGTGGAACGAGAGAAGAAGCTTGCTGCCCGGACGATACTCCCAAGCATCGCGTATAGATGCAGCGAGTGCCCGCGCGTATAGAGGGTTATCGCTGTAGCCTTCGACAATCGCCCCAAGCGATAAGCTGGGATGCTTGCTAGTCTGATCCCGTATGGCTTCCTTGCATGTTTTAACAGTGCTGAAAGCGGTTTGGGGGAACAGGGGCAGCGCAATTACCTTGCTGCATCCAGCAGCTTCAAGCTTTTGCAGGGCGTGGCTTATTGAAGGGTTGCCATAGCGCATGCCAACTTCGCATAGAGCGTTGATGCCTGCCTCGGCAAGGCGCTCGTTCAATGCATCGCGCTGAGCGTGTGATTCGACTGCAAGTGGCGAACCATTGGGCGTCCAAATTTGCTGGTAGCGCGGAGCTGTTTTCTTCGGCCTGGTTCGGACAATGAAGAGACGCAAGATGGGTTGCCAGATAACTGGCGGAACCTTGATGATGTTTCGGTCGGAAAGAAATTCGATCAGGTACGGGCGAATGTCCTGCGGCTCGGGGGAGTCGGGGGAACCCGTATTGATGAGAACAATGCCTGTTTTTTCTTTCTTCAAATCCATGATTGGGACTATAGCAAAATCATGAGCCGAAAAAATAACGCTGCGGGGGGATGTACATTATTTACGGCAAAGCGCGGTGCCAATGACGTCTCGAGGACGTTGCGAGGCGAATCGTGCTGTGCTCTTGAAGATATGTGCTAATGCTGGCCTGAGGGCGGCAGGCGAAGCGGAAATGCAGATATACTCATATGATGGCTTTCCGATAAGGGGAGGCGTGAACAAAGGAGCAACAGGCAATGGCCTTTCTGTTTGGCTGTGAAAATGTGCATTTGGAATATCCTACGAAAGTAATCTTCGAATCGCTTTCCCTTGGCGTTGACGATGGCGATTGCGTAGGTGTTGTCGGTCGCAATGGCGACGGCAAATCGTCGCTTTTAGGTTTATTCGACGGAACGGTTGAACCCGATGATGGCCGCGTGCTGCGAACGGGTGGTGTTCGCTTTGCCTCTCTTCGCCAGGCGGATGAGTTGGACGACGCAAAGTCCATTGGATGGAACGTGGTGGGCGATACGCCCGAATACGAATGGGCATCCGATGCTCGCATCCGCGATATCATCGACGGCATGATCGGCGACCTGGACTGGGATGCCGAGGTTGGCACGCTTTCCGGCGGCCAGCGCCGCCGCGTTGACCTTGCCCGTGTGCTGATTGCCGATGCCGACGTGTTGCTGCTTGACGAGCCCACCAATCATCTTGATGTGGTTGCCATCAACTGGCTGGCAAAGCACCTTAAGAAGCGCTTTTCACGTGGTGCTGGGGCCCTAGTGGTGGTAACGCACGATCGCTGGTTCCTCGACGAAGTGTGCCTTCGCATGTGGGAAGTGCACGATGGCATTGCCGAACCATTCGAAGGCGGCTATTCCGCCTATATCCTTCAGCGTGTGGAGCGTCAGCGTCAGGCCGAGGTGGCGGAGCAGAAAAGGCAAAACCTTATCCGCCGCGAGTTAGCGTTTCTTTCCCGCGGTGCTCGGGCGCGCTCTAGCAAGCCGCGTTTTCATGTTGAAACGGCACGTGCTCTTATTGCGGAAGAGCCTCCGCTTCGAAATACCACAGAACTTAAGCGCGCCGCTATTTCTCGATTGGGGAAGAAGTGCGTTGATGTGATCGATGTCTCGTTCTCCTACGGGCAGAACAAGGTCCTCGATGATGTTACCTGGATGATCGGTCCTGGCGATCGCTATGGTCTTTTGGGTGCAAACGGTGCTGGCAAATCGACGCTGCTCGATATTGTTCAGGGCAAGCTCCGCCCTCAAGCGGGTCGCGTGAAAATTGGCAAAACCGTGAAATTCGCCTTCCTTTCCCAGAAACTTGAAGAGCTGGAAAAGCTGAAGGACGATCGCGTTCGCGAGGTTCTTTCTCGATACAGCGCTCGTTACATGATAGACGGCAAGGAAGTTTCACCTGCTCAGCTGCTTGAGCAGTTGGGATTCACCAATGCTCATTTGAATATGCCGGTCGAAACGCTTTCCGGTGGCCAGAAGCGCCGTTTGCAGTTGATGCTGATTCTGCTTGATTCGCCGAACGTGCTTATCTTGGACGAGCCCAGCAACGACCTTGACACCGATATGACCGTCGCCATGGAAAACCTGCTCGATACCTGGCCGGGTACGTTGATCGTGGTAAGCCATGATCGCTACCTGATGGAGCGCGTAACCGACGATCAGTTCGCGCTTATCAACGGCAAGCTCACACATTGTCCTCGTGGCGTGGACGAGTACCTTGAATTGCTTGAAGAAGATCGCAGGGCCCAATCGGGCAAGACGTCAAACGCTTCAAAGCAGGGAAGCGCTGCTCAGTCCCAGGCCCAATCAGGGCTTTCTGCCGCTGAGGTTCGCGAGCTTAAAAAGCAGGCACGCTCCATCGAGAACAAGATGAAGACGCAGGAAAAGAAGCTTGCCCAGGCTAAGGAGGACCTGCTGAAAGTTGATCCTTATGACTATCAGGCATTAGGCGAAGCGCAGGCGGGTATCCACGAGCTCGAACAGCGCATTGAAGCGTTGGAAGAGGAATGGCTGCTAGTGGCTGAGCAAATGGAAGGTTAGCCCGTTGCGCGCCAAGGGTGGGAAATGCCGTTTCTTTTCACGCGACTGGGCTTGCGGTAGAGTTGTTTTCAGCGTAATTCGTCCGATATATGGACGCTTGCGAGCATGGCTCGCGTGATGGGAAGGGTTGTATGGACGCGGTAACTCGTATTTCCGGCTCCACAAGGCTGGTGGGTCTTATTGGCTCGCCTGTAACGTATTCCGGCTCGCCGGCTATACACAATGCTGTGTTCGAGAGGATGGGCTACGATTATGCCTTTGTTCCCTTCGATGTAAAACCCGAGAACTTGGAATCGGCCGTGCGCGGCATGGAGGCGCTTGGCTTTTTGGGCTACAACGTAACGGCGCCGTATAAGAATGCCATCGTCCCTTATCTTCATGAGATTTCCCGGACGGCAGAAATTATGGGCGCGGTAAGCACGGTGGTAATTCAAAATGGCCGTTCTTTGGGCGACAACGCCGACGGTGCCGCTTTTATGCGTAATTTGGTGCTGAATGGCATCAACGTGCGTGGGAAGAAGATAACCGTATTGGGCGCTGGTGGCGCAGCTTCCGCTGTTGCTGTTCAAGCGGCGCTCGATGGGGTGGCGCAGATTGATGTGTTCAATCGGCAGGAGTCGTATCTGCAAAGGGGATATGAGCTGATCGATCGATTGCATGGGTATTCTCCCTGCGAGATCTCGCTCTACGCCCTTTCTGATGAAGATCAGCTAAGGACGTCGCTTGCCGAATCGGCCCTGGTGGTAAACACAACCACCGTAGGGTATCCCGATGATCCTGGCTGCCTTCTTTCGGCGGATATGTTGCGACCCGAGCTTATCGTGGCGGATCTGGTGTACAACCCCCGCAACACCGAACTCATACAGCTGGCGCGTTCCTGCGGCTGTAAAACCGTTGACGGCGCTGGTCCCTTTGTGCAGCAGGCGGCAATTGCCGAGCGTCTTTGGCTGGGTCGTGAAATGCCTGTCGATTTCGCAATGGAAACCTTCTTCGCTGATTAGTTACTTGCGTTGCTGGGTGGGGCGAGGGATCTGCCTTGGTCGTCGCCTTGCAAGTGAACAAGGCGACGCAAAAGGCTGTCCGCCGCTGGTTTTGCGGTAGGTAAAACAAAAAAGCCCGTTCAATGAACGGGCTTGGAAATTCTGGCGGAGGAAGTAGGATTTGAACCCACGGTGCCTTGCGGCACAACGGTTTTCAAGACCGCCGCATTCAACCACTCTGCCATTCCTCCGAATCGGTAGGAATCAGGATAGCACAACTTGGTGGTGAGATATGGAGCTCATTTCTTCGGATGCACAAGATATTGAATTCATGCGTCTGGCCATTGCCGAAGCGCGCAAGGCGGAACTGCTTGACGAGGTTCCCATCGGCGCAGTGGTGGTGCGCGACGGAGAGGTAATTGCCGCTGCCTACAATCGCCGCGAGACGGATGCCGACCCCGCTGGCCACGCGGAATTCCTCGCAATGAAACAAGCCTCAAACAAATTGGGCGTTTGGCGTCTGTCGGGGTGTACGGTGTACGTTACGCTTGAGCCATGCATCATGTGTGCGGGGCTTATGCATCAGGCGCGCATCGATCGTTGTGTGTTTGGCACATTCGACCCGAAGGCAGGTGCGTTGGGTTCGCTGTACCAGGTGAATGCCGATGAACGGTTGAACCACGTGTTCGAGGTTTCGCCTGGCGTATGCGAAGAGGAATGCGCATCGCTGCTGCAAACGTTTTTTCGCGAAAAACGCAAGCGCAATAAAGCAAGAAAGGCTGCAGCACGTGCCGAAGAGGCGGCTGCGCCTTCAGCTGAAAAAGTTGAACAGGATAATACGGAATCGAATCAGGATGGTGCTTCTGCATGAGGCTTGAAGGTTTGCCAATGAAAAACGTCACCAAGATCATTTCGCCTGCAAAGGTGAACCTGGTTTTGGCGGTGGGCGAAAAACAGGAAAACGGGTTCCATGAGGTGCAAACCATTATGCACTCGCTGGCTCTTCACGACACGCTTTCTATGCGTCGTTTTGACGACGAGGGCTCGGGGGAAGGCCTTCAGGTGATGCTGAAGTGCGAAAGCTCCTTCACCATCGACCCGCTTTTGATCAAGGCTGAGGAAAACATCGCCTACAAGGCTGTGGTTGAGCTGGCAAAGGCTTTAGGCCGCACGCAGGATGAAACCATCGAAATGGTTCTCAACAAGGTAATTCCCGCTGAAGCGGGCTTGGGCGGAGGCTCTTCCAATGCAGCTGCCGCGTTGGTTGGCGCGGCAACGCTGTGGGGCGTTGGCGTGGAAGATGAGCGCGTGCAGGAAGTGGCATCGCGTTTGGGTGCCGACGTTTCCTTCTTCCTGAAAGGCGGTTGCGCGCGTCTTTCAGGTAAGGGTGATGTGTTTGAAGCTCAGCTTGAACCCCGTTCTGGCTTCGTTCTGCTTGTTCGTCCCGATGCTGGCGTATCTACGGGTAAGGCATATGCAGCGTTTGACGATGCCCCCGTTCTGCCTGGCGCCGAGTATCTTTCTTCGCTTGCCGGCTTGAACGCTGCGGCTGATGTTTCCCTGTACAACAACCTCGAAAAGGCAGCTTGTTCGGTAACGCCAGTGGTTGCTGAAGTCCTTGAGTGGGGAAGGGCTGCTGCTGGCAAGGAAAATGTGGTGCTGTGCGGAAGCGGTTCGGCGGTGTGCTGCATTTTCGATAGCTACCAGGCGGCGTGTGAGGCTTCGGTTGAAGCGCGCAAGCACGAATGGTGGACGCGCGTAACGTCTTTCTCACCGTTGGGTGCCGCCATCGTTGAGGCTTTATAATAGAGGCATCGAGTAACTCGAGGTAGGGTGGCGAAAACCACCAGTGGTTTTCCCGTATCATGGCAGCGCGTCTGCGGGCGTGGCTGCGCGAGAAACGCTAGGAGCAAGTTATGGAAGCAATTATTGCAATCGTTGTTGTGGTGGTGATTCTGGCCATCATCCTTATTGCCCTGTACAACAACCTCGTTCAGCTGCGCAACCGCGTTGACAACGCTTGGTCGCAAATTGATGTTCAGCTGCAGCGCCGTTTGGATCTTATTCCTAATTTGGTGGAAACGGTAAAGGGCTATGCTGCACACGAAAGCGGCACGCTTCAAAAGGTAACCGAAGCGCGTTCTGCGGTATGCAACGCTACGACACCTGAACAAAAGATGGCTGCCGATAACTTCCTTTCGGGTACGTTGAAGAGCTTGTTCGCGGTTTCCGAGGCTTATCCCGACCTGAAGGCAAATGTCAATTTCCAGCAGCTGCAAGCTGAGATTTCTGCCACGGAAGACAAAATCAGCTACATGCGCCAAAGCTATAACGATACGGTTATGAAGTACAACAGCGCAATTCAGACATTCCCTGGGGTGCTGGTTGCTGGCCTCTTCAAGTTTACCGCGCGTGAAAACTTCGATGCCAACGCAGCTGCTTCGGCTGCACCGGTTGTTTCTTTCGGCCAGGGGAATAACGCTGCGCAGGCTCCTTTGGTAAACATGGGTACCGCCCCTAAAGATCCATCAGATACGCCTTCGGTGAAATAAAGAGGCGTATGCCGTTTGTGGCTCTTGCCTTATCAGAGTACGAATCGGCATTGTCGATCGAACGCAACGAGTAAAGCGATGCCGCCCTATTTGGGCGGCATCGTTGCTTTGGTGCCGTTCTTTTCCAGCAGCTGGCTCGAGAGCGCCGGCTACTATTTGGTTGATTTGCCAAGATGTTCCTTGGTAAAACCCAGTGCACTCCCGAAGCGATTCTCGTCCAGTTGGGCAATGAAGGGTCTGCTTGCTACTGGGTCGTATAAAATGAAAAAAGCCCGTTCAAAATGAACGGGCTCGATATACGGTGGCGGAGAGCTGGGGATTCGAACCCCAGATACGCTTTTGGCGTATACTCGCTTAGCAGGCGAGCACCTTCGGCCTCTCGGTCAGCTCTCCGTATATGCGAATTGAAATGATAACCTGCCCGCCCTCATCTTGCAAGGAGAAGAGCAGTGCAAAACCATGCTTTCATCAAAAAAAATGGCCAAAACAGCCAATTCGCCACACTTGTGGTCGAAAATCAGGTCCAAAGTAGCCTTGGTAAGGGCTTAACCCTTGCTATTGCAATGCTGGCGCTGGCGTTTGCCTGTCTTTGTTTTGCGCCGCAGCAGGCTCATGCAAAGTCATACGAAATGCCGCATACCACCATCAACGCAACGGTGCAGCCTAACGGCGACTTGCACGTGGTTGAGCAGCGCACATTTGATTTTAACGGTGCTTTTACGGCTGTATGGTGGAACTTCGATAACTTGCCTTCTGGCTCCGACATCAAGATCAACAGCGTAAGCATGGGTTCTTCAGCAAAGTCTGTCTCGGAATTTCCCAGCGTGCCCTTCCAGCTTGATTGGCGTGAGTCGGGCGGTCCTGGTGGCGACGCCTATTCGTTCGACAAGCCCAAGAACACCGTCTATGTATTCTTTTCGGTAGAAGACGAAGTGGATGTTGTGCAGCTGGACTACACGGTAACCAAGGCTGCACAGGCATATTCCGATGTGGGAGAGCTGTACTGGCAGTTTGTGGGCAGCGGTTGGGCTGAAGATTCCAGCGACGTGACCATGACGCTGAACCTCCCCGTCGCTTCGGGAGCCAAGGTTACGGCGGGCGAAAATGTGCGTGCGTGGGGTCATGGCCCTCTGGATGCCACGGTTGCCATCAATGATGACGGGACGGTAAGCTACAGCGTTCCTCATGTAAACGCAGGTTCCTATGCGGAAGCACGTGTGGTGTTTCCCGTTGAGTGGCTGTCGGGTGTAGCTTCCAGCGCCGACAACATGCACGAATCTACCGCTCGTCTCGATACCGTTCTTTCCGAAGAGCAGACCTGGGCAGACCGCGCCAACGCAGAGCGTGCGCTTTCGCTCGGATTGCTTATCGTGGTAATCCTTGTTTGCTTGGCCTTGCTGGTATGGGGCGTTCGTTCCTTTGTCCGTTACGGCAAAGAGCTCAAGCCTACGTTCGAAGATGAGTATTGGCGTGATGTGCCGGAAGCTGGCGCTCACCCTGCTGTGATCGGTCGCTTGTGGACCTTCGATAAGGAAAGTTCAACCGATTTTACGGCAACCATCATGCATCTTGCCAATGCTGGTGCGATCTTGATTAACAAGGGTTCGTACGAACAGGGTGGCGTCATTCGAAAGAAGCAAGTCGATGACTACTATCTTACGCGTGTGCCTCAGGTGGAGCTTTCGCTCAACAGCACGATTGACCGCAAGGCTATGTCATTCCTGTTTGATACAGTAGCGCAAGGCAAGCCTTCGCTGTGGTTGGGAACCATCAAAGCGTATGCCGAGAGTAACCCCGAAGAATTCAACGACGCCATGTCCGATTGGCAGGGTTTGGTAACTTCACATGTGATAACAGCCGAGTACTTTGAAAGCTACTCGAAGTCGAAGCGCTTCCGTATGCTTTCGGTGGCAATTGCGCTGATACTGGGATGTTTCATCATCGCGTGCATCTTCGAGAACTTCTTCGTTCTTATTCCTGGCATCATCACGGGAGTGGCTCTGATTGTGGTTTCTCGCTTTATGGAGCGCCGCACGCAGAAGGGCGCCGATGTCTATGCGCGTTGCAAAGGGCTGCGAAAATGGCTTACGGAATTCTCTGCGTTGGATGAGCGTCCTGCCACCGACGTGAAGGTTTGGGGCGAATTCATGGTGTATGCCTATCTGTTCGGTGTGGCTGAACAGGCCATTGGCGAGTTGCGCAAAAAGGTGCCCGAGATGTTCCAGGTAAACGGCGAGGAAGCGCTGGACACCTCGTATGTGCCCTGGTGGGGGCTGTATACCCCGACGTACTATGCGAACACCACCATGCCCGACCTTGGTTCGATGTT
>ERZ1026888.309-NODE-309-length-28830-cov-14.751103_pt1 | contig 28830 bp, 22 predicted proteins | sample MGYA00380174_ERZ1026888 | MGnify/ENA primary metagenome ERZ1026888 (study PRJEB33269, sample SAMEA4719810) | human gut metagenome | biome: human-associated habitat; feature: organic feature; material: feces | place: Cameroon | collected 2013-10 ...
ACCCCCAGTCACTCCCCTCGTGGGGGAGGGGCTGGGGGTGGGGCTATTTACATCATTTCCTTAACCTGCTTATAAACATTGTCGGCAGTAAATCCGAGTTTCTCGTCGAGCACCTTGTAAGGAGCTGAGAAGCCGAAGCTCTCCATACCCCAAATCTTGCCGTTGTCGCCAACAAGACCCTCAAGATTTACGGGCAGACCAGCTGTGAGACCAAACTTCTTGGCACTCTTAGGCAGCACGCTCTCCTGATATTCCTTCGACTGGCGACGGAACAAGCCCTCAGAAGGAACGCTCACGACGCGCACCTTAATGCCGTCCTTGCGCAAGAGGGCTGCACCACCAACGAGAGTAGAAACCTCGGAGCCAGAAGCAAGAAGAATGACATCGTAATCCTCGTCGGAGCCAGCAACTACGTAGGCACCCTTGCGAGCCTGCTCGTAGTCGTTGCCCTCAGGCAGACTCTCGATGTTCTGGCGAGAGAGAACCATTGCTGTAGGAGTAGACATATTCTCCATGGCCATTGCCCAGCAAACGGTTGTCTCATCGGCATCAGCCGGACGGAACACACGTACAGAATCCTCGCCCTTGTGGTTCTTGAGTTTCTCCATAAGGCGGATCTGTGCCTCCTGCTCAACAGGCTCGTGGGTAGGACCATCCTCGCCTACGCGGAAAGCGTCGTGAGTCCAGATGAACTTAACTGGCACTCCCATAAGGGCAGCCATACGAACGGCTGGTTTCATGTAATCAGAGAATACGAAGAATGTGCCGCAAGCAGGAATCACACCACCGTGAAGATTCATACCGATGCACATGCAAGCCATAGTAAGCTCAGAAACACCAGCCTGGAAGAAAGCGCCAGAGAAGTCGTCCTTCACCAAGTCGTGGGTCTTCTTGAGGAAACCGTCGGTCTTGTCGGAGTTAGAGAGGTCGGCTGAAGAGCAAACCATATTTGGCACCTGCTCAGCCAATACGCCAAGGCAAGCAGCCGAAGCGGCACGTGTGGCAGAACCAGCCTTCTGCTGAACAGCTGTCCAGTCGATCTTAGGAGCATTACCAGAGAACCACTCCTTCAACTGTTCTGCCTTCTCAGGATTTGCAGCTGCCCATTCAGCCTCCTGCTTGTGGCGTGAGGCAACAATCTGCTTCAACTCCTCGCGGCGGTTGGCATAAAGCTGCTGAACTTCTGGGAAGATGAGGAAAGGATTCTCGGGGTCGCCACCAAGATTCTTGATAGTGTTCTCGTATGACTTGCCACCGAGCGGAGCGCCATGAGTCTTGATGCTGTGCTCATAGCTTGAACCGTCTTCCTTCAAGGCACCCTTACCCATGATGGTGCGGCCGATGATAAGTGTAGGACGCTCCTTCTCTGTCTGTGCGCTAACGAGAGCCTGACGGATTTCGTCGGGATCATTACCGTTGATTGAAAGCACGTTCCATCCCCAAGCCTCATACTTGGCGGCTGTGTCCTCCTTCATAACAACTTTACACTCGGTAGAAAGCTGAATCTCGTTGGAGTCGTAGAACATGATAAGGTTGTTCAAGCCAAGAACGCCAGCCAAGCGGCCTACGCCCTGAGAGATTTCCTCCTCAACGCCACCATCAGAGATGTAAGCGTAGATTTTGTGCTGCATAGGAGTCTTGCCCAAGCGAGCCTCAAGGAATTTCTCGGCTACGGCAGCACCTGCTGCAAAAGCATGACCCTGGCCAAGCGGACCAGAAGAGTTCTCGATGCCGCGCACGATGTCGCGCTCTGGGTGTCCGGGAGTAGGAGAGTCCCACTGGCGGAATTCCTTCAGTTCGTCGAGAGTGAACTTGCCCTGCAAAGCGAGAGCCGAGTAGAGCATAGCCGACATGTGGCCTGGGTCGAGATAGAAACGGTCGCGACCAGTCCATTCAGGATTCTCAGGATCGTAAACCAAGAATTCAGAGAAAAGAACGTTGATAAAGTCGGCACCACCCATTGCGCCACCGGGATGACCAGAGTTAGCCTTTTCAACCATTGATGCAGCTAAGATACGGATGTTGTCGGCTGCTTTATACATTAATTGTTTTGAGTTCATTGTTTCTTTTGTTATTTTAATTCTTATTCTCTACAGCAGCCTGCTCAATAGCCAAGCCAGCCTTGTAGCTCTCGATGTAAGTGTCGAATCCTGCAACCTCCTCGGCAGTAGGAGCAATTTCCACACCCTTGTTGCCTGCAAACACATGGCTGTCGAGATAGTCGGCGAGAGCCTCCTTCTTGTCGTTGTTCACCAAATATCCGGCAAGCAGGGCAATACCCCATGCGCCACCCTCGCCGGCAGTCTCCATTACAGAGATAGGCGAGTTGATAGCTGCAGCAAGAATGCGCTGGCCCACACCCGGAGTCTTGAACAAGCCGCCATGACCAGTAATGCGGTCAACCTCCACATGCTCATCCTTGAAGAGCACGTCGTTGCCAATCTTCAGCACGGCAACGGCAGCATAGAGGTTGGTGCGGATGAAGTTGGCAAGGTTGAACTTGTCGCTTGCTGTGCGCACGAACATCGGACGGCCCTCCTGCAAACCTGTGATAGGCTCGCCAGAGAAGTAGTTGTAGGCGATGAGTCCACCACAGTCGGCGTCGCCCTCAAGAGCATGATTGTAGAGCTTATAGAAGATGTCGCCCGTGCTAACCTCCACGCCAAGCAACTTGGCATACTCCTTGAAGAGCGAAATCCAAGCGTTGAGGTCGGATGTGCAGTTGTTACAATGAACCATAGCCACGGGACTTCCGCAAGGAGTTGTAACCATGTCGATGGCCTCGTAAGGACGGCTAAGAGCCTTCTCCAGTACAATCATAGAGAAAGACGAAGTGCCTGCCGACACATTACCCGTGCGCTTGCGAACAGCATTTGTTGCCACCATGCCTGTGCCAGCATCGCCCTCAGGAGGACAAAGCGGAGCACCAGCCTTGAGGTTGCCCGACGGGTCGAGGAGCTTTGCGCCCTTCTCTGTCAGCACACCTGCGCTCTCGCCAGCGAGAAGCACCTTAGGCAGAATGTCGAGAATCTTCCATCCTAAATCCTTTGAGGCGATGAGATTGTTGAACTTCTCCACCATTGTAGCGTCGTAGTCGTTGGTGGTAGAGTCGATAGGAAGCATACCTGAAGCGTCGCCAATACCAAGAACACGCTCGCCCGTGAGCTGCCAATGAACGTAGCCTGCAAGTGTGGTGAGGAAATCGATGTTCTTTACATGCGATTCGCCGTCGATGATAGCCTCGTAAACATGCGAGATGCTCCAACGGAGAGGAATGTTGAAGTTGAAGAGCTTTGAAAGCTCGGCGGCAGCCTTGCCAGTATTTGTGTTGCGCCATGTGCGGAAAGGCACAAGAATCTTCTCGTCCTTGCCGAAAGCCATGTAGCCGTGCATCATAGCACTAATGCCGATGGCTGCGAGCGAGGTAATCTCCTCGTCATACTGCTCCTTGACATTCTTGCGAAGGTCGGCGTAGCAGTCCTGAAGACCAGTCCAGATGTCTTCGATGCTGTAAGTCCAGAGACGATCCTCGTAGCGGTTTTCCCACTCGTGTGCGCCTTGTGCTATCGGAGCGTTGTTCTCGTCGATAAGCACAGCCTTGATGCGTGTAGAGCCGAACTCAATACCGAGAACGGCGCGGCCTGATTGTATGGTTTGTTTTGGATTTGACATAATTGTAAGTGAAGAGTTAAGAGTGAAGAAAGAAGAATCCAATAGTTCTGTTTACACATACTTTTTTTTGGACTCTTGGTTTTATAAAAAGAAGAGTGAAAGATGAAGACTTCATAATGAAGTTATACAATATGATTCTTCACTTTTCACTCTTCATTCTTCGTTTTTTTATCTCAATGCCTTGTTAAGCATATAATAAATCTCGTTGTTGCGGAGCTGCTGCTTGAAGTTGCTGATAGTTGTGTTCTTGTCTATGTTGACGAACTCAATGTTCAGAATCTCGCAGAAGTCTTCCCAGTACTCGGCTGTGATGTCGTAAGAGAATGCGCTGTGGTGTGTACCGCCAGCGAGAATCCATGCGCCAGCACCTACCTCGAATGAAGGCTGCGGAACCCAAAGAGCAGAAGCTACAGGGAGCTTAGGCATAGCCTTAGGCTCGATGCACTCTACCTCGCTTGCGATGAGACGGAAGCGGTTGCCCAGGTCGACAACAGTTGCCTTAACACCCTTGCCAGTCTTAGATGTGAACACGAGGCGGGCGGTCTGCGACTTGCGGATACCGATACCGAGGAAGTGAACCTCGAGCTTTGGCTTGTCGGTAGCAATCAACGGGCAAACCTCGAGCATGTGGCTCTGGAGGCTTGATGTGCGGTCCTCAGCAAAGTTGAGAGTGTAGTCCTCGAGGAATGAGCAACCCTTCTCCAAGCCCTGGTTCATAACCCAGAGTGTGCGGTAGAGGCAAGCTGTCTTCCAGTCACCCTCTGCACCGAAACCGTAACCCTCTGCCATCAGGCGCTGTGAAGCCAAACCAGGAATCTGGTCGAAACCGCAGAAGTTTGGATCGTCGATGTCTGCATCGCCGAGGTCATCGAAGTTGGTTGTGAATGCTACTGCGTTCTCATCCTTCAATACGCGACGGAGAGCGATCTCAGCCTTAGCTGCGTTCTTTACCTTCTCCCAATATACTTCCTCGCCAGACTCATCGATCTTGATGGTGTATTCCTTCTTGTACTCCTCAACGAGTGCATCTGCCTCAGCATCAGTTACCTTCTTGAAGTACTCCATGAGTGAAGATACTGGGTAGTAATCTACGTGGTAACCCATGCGCTGCTCAAACTCTACGCGGTCGCCATCTGTTACGGCTACGTTGTTCATGTTCATACCGAACATCAGGCAGCGTACGTTGTGAGCATCAGCAACACCTGCAGCTACGCGAGCCCATGTTGCAATCTGCTTCTGAGCCTCTTCGCTCTTCCAGTAGCCTACAACAACCTTTCTAGGGATGCGCATACGGGTGCAGATGTGACCGAACTCGATGTCGCCGTGAGCAGACTGGTTGAGGTTCATGAAGTCCATATCGATAGAATCCCAAGGGAGTTCTGCGTTATACTGAGTATGGAAGTGGAGGAGAGGCTTCTCAAGAGCCTGCAAACCCTTAATCCACATCTTGGCAGGCGAGAATGTGTGCATCCATGTGATGATACCAACACACTTCTCGTCGTTGTTGGCAGCCTTCATCACAGTCTCAACCTCTACTGAAGAGTTGGCTGTGCCTTTGTAAACCACCTTGATAGGGATGATGCCGCTGTTGTTGAGACCCTCAACCATATCCTTTGAGTGACCGTCTACTATCTTAACTGTTTCGCCTCCGTAAAGAAGTTGTGCACCAGTTACAAACCAAATCTCGAAATTTTCAAATACCTTAATCATATCTTTAGTTATTAGTTATTTATTATTAATGTTTTTGTTTTTTACTTTTTCTTCTGTCCATAGTAAGCATTCGGACCGTGCTTGCGGCTGAAGTGCTTTTCTACGAGCAATGGGTTCATTGTTGTGTTCGGATTAACGCTGAACGACACGAAAGCCATTTTGGCAACCTGCTCCATTACAACTGCATTGTAAACGGCGTTGTCGGCATCCTTGCCCCAAGAGAACGGACCGTGGTTCTTAACCAATACGCCCGGAGTGTGGTCGGGGTTGATGTTGTCGTCGAGGAACTTCTTCACAATCACGTTGCCGGTCTCCAATTCGTAGTTGCCCTTCACCTCAGCCTCCGTCATGTCGGGAGTGCAGGGAATAGAGTCGTGGAAGTAGTCGGCATGAGTTGTTCCGATGTTAGGGATGTCCTTGCCAGCCTGAGCCCAGGCTGTGGCATAAGTAGAGTGGGTGTGAACCACACCACCCACGTTGGGGAATGCGCGGTAGATGGCGAGGTGGGTAGGAGTGTCTGATGAGGGATTGAGGTCACCCTCAACAACCTTGCCAGTCTCAAGATCTACTACAACCATGTCGTTCACGGTCATCTTGTCGTAGCTCACGCCCGAAGGCTTGATAACCACAAGTCCGCTTTCGCGGTCGATGCCCGACACGTTGCCCCATGTGAAAATCACCAGGTTGTGTTTCACCAAGTCGAGATTGGCTTGGAACACCTTTTCTTTGAGTGCGCTTAAATCTTTCATTTTTTATTATAAATTTGTTGACTTTAGTGGAGTGGGTATGTCAAGGATGCCATACCCTCCTAAAAGTCTTTCTTGTTTTTTACAATTTAAAGTTAGGCTCTTCTTTGTAAGCCTTTTCGTTGAAGCGGTACATGTAAGCTCCGCGTTTGGATGTCAACTTGTCAATATGCTCAGTCTTCTCGATGAAGTCCATCTCCTTGATGCGCTTGCGGAAGTTGCGCTTGTCTATTTCCTCACCGTTCACAGCTTCGTATACCTTTTGCAGTTGAGTGAGAGTGAATAGTTCGGGCAGAAGGTTGAAGCCTATTGGCTCGTGCGAAATCTTCTCCTTCATCATGCGTCTTGCCTTGTCAACCATTTGGCGGTGGTCGGAGAACATTTCTGGCAGTTGCTCGATGTTTACCCAAGCCACATCGTGCTCCTGCTGCTGCGCCTGATCATAGTCGGCCACATTTATCATCGAGTAATAGGCTATAGACACCACCCGGTTGCCCGGGTCACGACCTACATCACCAAATGCTCCCACCTGCTTCATATACAGGTCTTTAAGTCCGGTGAGTCCGAAAAGTACTCGCTTTGCAGCATCATCAACACTCTCGTTTTCGTCAACGAATCCTCCGTAGAGCGACCATAAGCCGCGGCCTGGGTCCATCTTGCGTTTACCCATTAATACTCGCAACTCACCTTCATCGAAACCGAAGACGATGCAGTCAACTGCTACAAGAAGTCTGTCATGTTCGTTATAGAAATTTTCCATGTGTAAATGTGTTTTTAGTTTAGTGGGGCATCATCCTTCCTTTTTGTTAGGCTATGGCTCTGTTTAGAAGCCATAGCCCGAGTGGCGGATTTTTACCAGAAGTACCAGTAGAATGCTCCACACAAACCAAATACAAGAATTGTGCCAACTATATCCCATACATTCCAGCTTGAGCGAATCATCTGCTTGTAGTCGGAAGTGAATGTGATAGCCTCAATCTGCTCTTTGGTAGGAGCCGGAGTGAAGAACGACACAACAATCATCATAGCGATGATGAACACAAGCAGCCAGCACTCGAAGATGAGCCAGTTGGTCTGCCAGAACCATGCTGTAGAATCCCAGAAGGCGCCGTCCATAGCAGCCTTGCCCGAGTCGGTAATGACGTTGGTGACGAGGCGAAGCATACCGATAACGAAACCGCCGATAAGTCCCCACTCACCTGCCTTAGGAGTGATGCGCTTGGAGAAGATACCCAATGTGAACACAGCCACCATTGAAGGAGCAAGCAACGACTGGATGCCCTGAAGATAGGTATAGAGAGTGTCCATCGACATCATTACTGGCATCCAAGCCAAGCCGAGCAATACTACAACCACAGTTGCGATACGGCCTACGAGCACGTAGTGGGCCTCGCTCATGCCCTTCTTCAGAGGCTTGTAGAAGTCCTCGGTGAAGAGAGTGGCGCAAGAGTTGAAGAATGCTGCGAGCGAAGCAACGAGGGCGCAAACGAAACCGATGGTAACGATACCCTTGATACCAGTAGGAAGCACGTTCTTTACCATTACGGCGAAGGCTGCATCTGTGTTGAGCTGACCGGCAGCATTAACACCCATGTCAAAGCCTGCGCCTGCCTTGTTTTGCAAAGCGATGGCAATCATACCTGGGATGAGGAACATGAAGCAGGGGAGAATCTTGAAGAAACCTGCTGCTATAGTGCCGCGGCGGGCGCGAGCAATAACCTTGGCGTTGTCCTCGCCTGGCTGCTGACCAAGTACACGCTGAACGATGTGCTGGTCGGTACACCAATACCAGAAGCCGATGATTGAGGCTCCGAGGAACACTACGTATCCAGGATACTCAGGATACATTGGGTCGCCCTCGTTGGTGTGGAACATGTGGTTGATGCCGTAGCCCTCGTGCATGGCGCGGGCGTTGTCCATCATAGCCGACCAACCTGCTACTATGCTGCCGTCGCCAAGAAGGTTAAGGCCAAGGAAGAGCACGAGGAACGAGCCGATGATAAGGATTGGGGTCTGGATGGAAGAAAGGGTCATAACACCCTTCATGCCACCAAATACTGTGAATACTGCTGTGATGGCGATGAGTCCGATGGCTCCATACCAGAATGGAATGCCGAGGAGGAACTCAAAGAAGATACCACCCGTGAAAGCTGTAACGCTTACCTTTGTGAGCACGTAGGCCACAAGAGTGATGATCGAGAGCCAAGAGCCTGTGCGATGTGTGTAGCGGAACTTAAGGAAGTCGGGCATTGTGATAATCTTGCCTAACTTGTTGTTAAGGAGCTGATAGAACGGAACGAACAACCAGCCGAGGAACAGAATCATCCAACCCTGCATCTCCCAGTGGGCCATTCCCACACCATCCTTAGCTCCAGTACCGGCGAGACCAACAAGGTGCTCTGAGCCGATGTTGGCGGCGAAGATAGCCATACCGATTACATACCAAGGTTCGCCCTTGCCGAAGAGATAGTCGGATGAGCTTTCGCCTTTAGAAGCCTTTTTGTCTTTAACGATGGCGCGCCATACTGCCCATACCACTCCGAGGAGACCTATAACGAGGACAGCCCAGTCGAGCCATACAAATTCATGTGAATTCCAATTCATTTTTTCTTTGGGTTTTTATTTATTGTTATTTTGGTTTATGCTTATCAGCAAATTGCAATATCTAAATTGTTGCCCATTGCAGCTGATTGATACTTGACTGCTTTATTGTTACTAACTACTACTTAAACTACGATATTTAACTTTATATTCTACAACAAATCTATGTATTCCGATTTTCTTTCAACAACTACTTATATTCCAACTAACCTTGATTTTTCAACTATACTCTAAAATATCAATAGCTTTCAGCGGACAACATTTTTATTTCTTGCTTATTTGTCTATTCCGAACTCACCAGTCCAGAAGCGGTAAGCCACGTGGCTATAGTATTTCTCGCCCGGCTTAAGATATGGCGACGGCCAATTCTTCTTGTTAGGCGAATCAGGATATTTCTGGCTCTCAAGACAAACCGACACATGCTTCGGGTATTTGATGCCATGCTTGCAGCTTATGCCCGTGCCCTGGAAGTTGCCTGTGTAAACCTGCACTCCAGGCTCATTGGTGTACATCGAGAGGCCAATCTTTGTGGTTGGCGACCAAAGCACAGCGCAAACCTTAGTGTCGTCGCCCTTGCCGTCCTTGTAGGTGTTCAGACACCAGTTGTGGTCGTAGCCTGTGGCGTTGCGAATCTGGTCGAACGTTGTGTCGTTGATAGTCTCCGACAGAGCGTGAGCCTTGCGGAAGTCCATCGGTGTGCCCTCTACCGAGCGAATCTCTCCGGTTGTCATGTATGTTGAATCAGCCGGTGTGAAGTTGTCGGCATTAATGTAGAGCCACATGTTTGTGCCTTCTTTCGACGGGTCGCCGTTGAGGTTGAAGTAGCTGTGGTTGGTCATGTTCACCACAGTCTCCTTGTCGGTTGTTGCGTCGAAGGTGATGTCGAGCGTGTTGTTGCTCAGCACCTTGTATGTGGTATGAGCTGTTACCTTGCCAGGGAAGTTGTTGTCGCCGTCGGGCGAAACAATAGTGAGGATGAGAGTTGAGTCGTTAGGCTGCTCAGCATCATACACCTGGTAGATCCAACCTGAAGGTCCGCCGTGGAGGCAATGGCCGAAGTTGTTCTGCGGCAACTGGTAGGTCTTGCCAGCTACAGTAAGCTTGCCGCCGCCGATACGGTTGGCGTAGCGTCCTACTGAAGAGCCGAAGTCGCTTGGAGAGTTTACAGAGTCGGTATACTGCTTCAGGTTGTCATAACCCAATACCACGTCTGTAGGCTTGCCATTGGCATCAGGCACTACGAGCGAAACCACTCGGCCGCCGAAGTTGGTGATGCACACCTCCATGCCGTTCTTGTTTTTAAGTGTGAAGAGTGCGGTCTTCTTGTTGTTAACTATAGAGTCGAAACGTGCCGGATTGAGTCCCGACGCGGTCTCTTCTACTGTTTTGTTTGATGTGCAAGCCGAGAGCGCGATGGCTGCTGTTGCAACACCAAGAAATGCCGGTTTAAATAGGTTCATAATGGCAATTGGTTTTAGTTATTTTTATGTCCTTTTGTTTTATGGGTGTAAAATTACCACTTATTATTCTAACCACAAAATGTTTGAGTGTTTATTTTACAACAAAAGTGTTTATTTTACACTTATAGCCTTGTTTTTAACGTTTGTAAACGGTTTGGGGCCATTTTTTCCTATAAAGGACCTTGGATTAGGGTAGTGTGGCAACTGTAGATTATTTGTTGCATTTGCGCAATGGTCTTCTGTTTCTCTCTACACACATATATTGAACTACTTGTTTGTCTATACCTTATTATATATGCTAAATTTATATGTAAGTATAATTCTGAACAGTTACTTATGAATAAATTCTTATAGTGTCCTTCATTAACCTTAAGTATATGATTCTTCACTCTTCCCTTTTCACTCTTCCCTTAATTTCTGTTCCTTATTTCCTCTTTTCTGTTTATTTTTAACCTTGCGAAAGGTTTGCCGCGAAAAAAACTATTAAAACAATAATAGTTTTCAGATTATATTTTGTAATTTTGCTTTTGATTATTAATATTAAATTATTAGATTATGAACAGATTTTACTCTCTTCTTCTTATGAGTGGTGTGGCCATTGCTGCCAATGCGCAGCACGTGAACGGCACATTACAGCAGGCGGAGGAATCACTTCCAGCTCCGTCGCTTTCGTTGTTGGTTGTTTCAGGACATGAGTTTGTGAATGCCATGAATGCCGGCACCGAGTTCACAGCTACTGGAAAGTATTACGAAAATGAGGTGAGCTACGTGGTGACGACCGACGAGGCCGACACAAACGAGATTACAGTAGAAAAGAACTATGACGAGGAAAGCGGCCTGCTCACCCTCACCTTGAAGCAGGAGGGTCATGCCAACGGCGTTTATACCATCAAGTTTGAGGGCAACGCCAAGGAGGCTGTCTATAATATCCCCAACTCCGACTTCGAAAACTGGACCGAGGAAGGCAAGCTCGCCGAGACATGGAATTCGTTTGAGACAGCCTCTGGCGCATGGTCTTCGTTTGCCACTATGTCGCCAATGCCACAAATGATTGATGGTTACAAGGGCAAGGGAGTGCGCATTGTCTCTAAAGACCTCTGGGTGGCTTATGCCAACGGCAACTTGACTACTGGCCACATCAACATGGGCGACGTAAACCCTGCTGCAGCCAGCAACTTCAACTATAGCGACCGTACAGATGTCAACGGCAACCTTCCCTTTGCAGGACGTCCAGACGCGTTTGAGGTGTACGCACGTTTCGCTCCAGGCACAAAGTCGGCTTCTGCAGCCGAGGATGTTGATCTTCAGGGCCGCGTGCAGCTTGTTCTTCATGGCGACGCAGCCTTCCACGATCCGTTTGTAGCCGACCAGGAGAACGACAAGATTGCCGTAGCCTCAGTTCTCGTGCCAGAGACAAGCGAGTGGACCAAGTTCACAGGCGAGTTCAACTACACCAACGAGAGCTACGACGGCAACATGTTTATGCTTGCCTCTGCCACTACCAACCCTGTGCCGGGAGCTTCGAAGGACGACCAGTTCGACATCGACAACCTCAAGCTCATCTACTATCACACGCTCAAGGCAATCACTCTCAAGGGAGAGCCTATTGAGGGTTTCAGCCCAGAGAAGACCGACTATACCATCAACGGTAGCATCGACAAGCTTGGCGAGTATCTCGACTACGAGAAGATGGGCAAGGGCGGATACGTGGCCGAGGACTGGGAAGGTCAGGACGACGGCGCCTTTGTTGTGACATACACAGTTTATGGCGACGACTACGACGTGAATCCCGACAGCAAGACTGTCTATACAGTTCGATTCGAGAATGCAACTGGCATTGGCTCAATATCTGCCGATGAGGTGAAGAACCATAAGGTTTACACCATTGGCGGCGTTCGCGTGAGCGGCAAGCCGGCTGCTGGTCTCTACATTGTGGATGGCAAGAAAATGATTATCAAGTAAAAAGGTAATCAACCGTAATTTCACAAGAGCGTTACAGTTACAGTTGTTACAGTTTTTTTTAAAGGGTATCTAATGTGTCATATCCCTATATATACATATATAACTAATTAATAATAAGTAAGTTATATATAAGAGAGAAAAATCGGCATCCCTTTGAAAAACAACTGTAATAACTGTAATTGTAATGCTCTTGTTTTGTTTTCTTCCCTCTAAAAGGCTTTGTTTCAACTACTTACAAGATTACGGAACATATCTTCCAACCGTTTCATGCCTTTGATATGATACAAAAATAGCTTTTACCCCATGCATTTTTGGAGCAAATCCCGAGCGAATCCCGAACGAATCCCGTAGGTTTGCCATTATTTAGTATGTCAATCACAATTATTCAGCATCTTGTTGATGATTGGTTTCAACATGAACATGAGTGATTTCAGCATGAACATGAGTGATTTCAACATGAACATGATAAAAATAGATGGCGAAATCGTTTATTTGTATTATCTTTGCATTCCATATTAATTTATTAACAAATGGAAATAGATAAAGAAGTAATATTACTTATGTCTCAAGGCGATGAAGGGGCTTATCGAACCATGTTCCGTAAGTTTTATCCCAAAGTGCATCGCTTTGTCTTCATGTTGCTGAAAAACATGGACGACACGGATGATGTATGCCAGATTATTTTTGAGAAAATTTGGAATAAGCGTCAGAAGTTTGCTGAGATAAAAGATTTCGATTCTTATTTGTTTATATTGGCGAAGTATACCGTTATCAATTATATCTCAACAAAGCGTGTAATTCCGATAGACATAGACTCCTTGCCCGATAGGTTTGCCAACGAAACTTCGCCACACGAAGAGGTGGTGGCAAAGGACACGCAACTGCTTATCGACATGGTGGTTGAGAACATGCCGCCCCAACGGCAGGCTATTTATCGCATGAGTCGTGAGCAATGTCTCAAGAATGAGGAAATCGCCCAACAGTTAGGGTTGCAAAAGAAGACAGTAGAGAATCATCTTAATCTGGCTCTTAAAGAAATAAAAAAAGCCTTGTATTTGATGATTTTTTTGCAAGGGTATTGGGTGTAACCATTTTGTAACATGTCTTTAATATATATATAACACTATACGGAATGTATTATGGCAGTAAATATAAAGGAAATTATAGCATATTATTTAGAGCACGACGTGTCTGAAAGAAACAGGGATAGGGTATTGGAACGGATAGCAGACACCATGGACGACAAGGATGTGAACGAGTCTTTAGGTTCGTTGTGGGCTCAGTCTGACTCTGCGTCTATGGACGAGGGTGAAATATCTGCGGCCTATGAACGTCTGCGGATAACAAACGGGAAAAAGAAAAAGAGCAAATATCTTAAGCTCTTTACTTGGCAAAGGATTGCTGCCGTTATTATCCCCTTGCTTATGTTGGTTGTGTTTGGCAAGCTGTATGTTCAAATGAGCGACGAGTTGAAGGCTTCGCAGGTGGTGGCTATGCTTCAGGAGCATACTGTCTCCGACGAATGCAAGACGATTGCTCTGGCAGATGGTACGCAGGTAAGGCTGAATCAGAGTTCGGTACTGCTTTATCCCGAGAAGTTTGTTGGCAAGGAGCGCAAGGTGTTCTTGACTGGCGAGGCTTTCTTTGATATTAAGCACGACGGCAGGCATCCTTTTCATGTGAGTACACCTTATTTTGATATAACCGACTTGGGAACATCCTTCTCTGTGTCTTCCTATGCAACCGACGTGGAGGTTTCCACTACGCTCAAAACGGGTAAGATAGAGCTTAAGATAGTAGGCGAGGACAAGGTGTATAGTATGAAGCCTAACGATAGGTTGGTGTATAATGTTAAGACCAAGGCGGTAGATTTGCGCCAGGTTACGGATGAGGATGATGGGTTGAGTTGGCGAAACAAGCAGATCTCGCTTGACGACGTCACTTTGGCTGATGCTGCCCGCATCATGGGCGATGTTTATGGCGTAAAGTTCGTCTTCAGGTCATCACGTCATCGCAACACAAAGATTACCGTCCATTTCAATCGTGGAGAAAGTCTTAAGAAAGCCTTGGCAATCGTGGGGAATTTGGTTCCAGGATTGGAGTATGAGCTGAATAAAGACAAGGTGATTATAAAATAGTTATAGCAAGCATAGGGGAGCGCATCATGATAAATGGTGCGCTTTTTTGATAAAAGTTTCATTTTTTTTGTTTTTTGATTGGGTGTAAATTGAGGAGTGGTTGTCTTTAATGTGTAGCTACTCAATTAAGAATAATAACTAAAAAATAAATTTATGAATTTCAAAAGAATTTCGGCTTCATGCTTTTGTCTGTTGCTGGCTGGAAACTTGGCAGTTTCAGCCCAGACCGTGACACTTGGCTCAAATAAGGTATCTCTGAAGGCTGCATTTGAGAAAATCGAGAAGGCATCTAAGTATAAGATTGCATACAACTCCTCGACAATCGACGCCAGTCGTGTGGTCACCATCAGCAAAACTAAAGGCGACGTGTTGGAGATATTCAACCTGCTGTTGAAGGAATGTGGTTGCACTTATGAGGAAAAAGGCAATTATCTTATTGTGAAGCCACAATCGAAGAAACAATCCAACAAGCAGAATGTGAAGCGTGTGACAGGTCAGCTTATCGACGAGTTGGGCGAACCGATGATAGGTGTTACAGTCATGATTAAGGGCACCACAACTGGTGCTGTGACCGATTTGGATGGAAAGTTTTCTATCGACGAAGTGCCTGAAGGCGCATCCGAGCTGCATATTTCATATATAGGCTATGAAGCCAAGGATGTGCAGATTTCATCTTCTGCCATGCAGATAAAGATGAGCCCTGACAACGAGTTGCTCGACGAGGTTGTTGTGGTTGGTTATGGAACTGTAAAAAAGAATGACCTCACGGGTTCGGTTTCAGCCATAAAGCCAGATGAGTTCAATCGTGGAGCCAAGTCAAGTGCCCAGGACGCCTTGGTTGGCAAGGTGGCTGGCGTTAATGTGGTGTCAAGCTCAGGCGCCCCAGGCTCAGGTTCAACCATTCGTATTCGTAGTGGCGCATCGCTTTCTGCATCCAACGATCCGCTGATTGTGATAGATGGTGTTCCTGTGGACAACTCTTCCATTGAGGGAGGAACCAACCTTATTGGTGGCATCAACCCCAATGACATTGAGACCTTTACGGTTTTGAAGGACGCCTCGGCAACTGCCATTTATGGTTCGCGTGCATCCAATGGTGTCATCGTGATAACCACGAAGAAAGGCACAAATGGCAAGCCTAAGTTCAATTATTCTGCCAACTATGCCGTAAGCACCACAGCAAAGCGTTTGGAAGTGTTGACAGCAGACGAGTTCAGAGCTTTTGCGCCTACCGTGACGGGAGTTCCCGATAATGTGGAAATGGGCAAGAGCAACACCAACTGGCAGGATGAGATTTATCGCACAGCCTTTGGTATGGACCATAACATCTCCATGTCGGGCAGTATCAAGAAGAAGACACCATTTCGTGTGTCTGTAGGCTACACCAACCAGGATGGTGTGATTCGTACCAACAACTATCAGCGTTATACTTTTGATGCAGGCATATCGCCTAAGTTTTTCAAGGAACATTTAAGTGTGAATCTCAACGTCAAGGCATCCTACGAGGATAATAGGCGAGTGGACGAGGGAGTGGTAGGAAGCGCTCTGTCTTACGACCCTACACGTCCCGTGAAAACAGGTAGTGCCACCTCGGCTACAGACCCTGGCCTTGGCTATTTCATTTGGATGAACGGCAACGCACCTATGGCTATCCAGGGCGACAACCCTATGGCTCAGCTTGATTTGCAGGACATGCGCAATAGAATCTACCGTTCTATAGGCAACGCTTCGGTAAATTACAAGGTGCATGGTTTTGAGGATTTGCAGCTCAATATGAATTTGGGTTATGACATCTTGGAGAGTAAGTATGCTAAGGATGTCCCGGATTTTGCCGGTATGATGTACACAGGCAACAAGAAGGATGGAACAGGCTTGGACTACGATTCAAAACATAAGAAGCGCAACACTTTGCTCGACCTTTATGCCAACTATCAGCATACGTTTGCCGGAAAGCATGATGTGAGCGCAATGGCTGGTTATGGATGGCAGCATTTCTGGAAGAAGTTTAACGACACCACTCTTTCGCCAGAGGGTGAGGAACTGTTCTCGCCGAAGCACTCAGAGTCGGAGTATTATCTTCTGTCTATGTATGGACGCTTGAATTATGGCTTTGCAAGCAAGTATATGGTCACAGCCACTTTGCGTGCCGATGCCTCTTCGCGTTTTGCCAAGGGCAACAGATGGGGATACTTCCCTTCTGTGGCGTTGGGATGGAAACTGTCTGAGGAGAAGTTTCTTAAGGACAATAAGGTGCTTACCAACTTGAAGTTGCGCCTGAGCTATGGTCTTACAGGTCAGCAGGATATCATCAACGACTATCCTTACATGACAACGTTCTCCGTGTCCTATCCAGAGTCAAGCTATCTCTTTGGCGACAAATGGTATAACACCTATCGCCCAAACGGATATGACAGAGACATAAAATGGGAGACTACCGAGACTTGGAATGCCGGTTTGGATTATGGATTTCTCAACAACCGCATTTATGGTTCTATTGATGTCTACAAACGCCATACCAGAGATTTGCTGAACACGATTCCAGTGATTTCGGGTGTGAACTATTCTGCAGTCCTGACTACCAACATTGGCGAGATGGATAACAGAGGTGTGGAATTCTCGATTAATGCTGTGCCAATCAACACAAAGAATTTCACGTGGTCGGTAGGAATGAACTACACCTGGAACGATTCGGAGATAACCAAGTTGAACGTGTCGGATAGCGAGGGCTCTTATGTGGAGACGGGTGCTATTTCGGGTACCGGTAAGTTTGTTGAATGTTTCATGGTGGGCAAACGCCCTTACACATTCTATCTGGCAAAGCAGGCATACGACGAGAAAGGCAAGCCAATAGAGGGACAGTATGTTCAGCCCGATGGCTCGATATCTTCTACAGAGACACGTTATGCCAATAAGTGTGCTTTGCCGAAGTCGTACCTTGGCTTGAACACTCAACTCTCTTACAAGCAGTGGGAGTTGGGCATTACCGGTCACGGCTCTTTCGGCAACTACATCTACAATTACATCGAGGCCGACCAGTATCAGCAGCAGGTGTATAGCGACCAGGGCAGTTTCTCGAACATCCTGAAGGTTACAGCCAATAAGGGATTCCAGCAGCAGCAACTCTACACAGACTATTTCTTGCAGCGTGGCGACTTCTTCCGCATAGACAATATCACGTTGGGTTACACGTTCAGAAAACTGTGGAACAGCAGTTCCTCGCTGCGTGTGTCGGCGGCTGTTCAGAATGTTTGCACATTCTCCAGCTATTCGGGCATCGACCCTGAGATATACTCGGGTATCGACAGGAATGTTTATCCGCGTCCTCGCACCTACTCTTTGTCTTTCAACCTAAATTTCTAAACGATCACAATAACGACAGGAATATGAAAAAGATTATATTTAAAGTATTGATGTTTATATTGATGGGTAGCTTGACAACTTCATGTTTCGGCGACCTTGACACTATGCCTATCGACGATACACAGTTGGTTGGCGAGAAGGTTTACAACACAGCTGACGGCTATACAGGTGTGTTGGCAAAATGCTACGGCTCTCTCATCTTGACAGGTCAGAAAGGTGGAGATGGTGGCGATGGCGACATTGAGGGGGCCAACGAGGGTTATTCCAGCTATATGCGTCTGATGTTCTATATGCAGGAATTGAACACCGACGACTTCCTTATGCCTTCCTCGTCAAATGGATTGCGCAAATGTCTTAACCTTCAATGGGACGCATCCAACGCATCGGTTATCCGTTGGACTTACCAACGTCTGTACATGACTGTGGCTTATTGTAATGAGTTGTTGCGTGAGTGTACTGAGGAGAAGTTGAAGTCGCGTGGTCTTTGGGATCAGTTGGGTAGCGAGTGTACGTCCTATCGCGCAGAGGCTCGTTTTATACGTGCTTATTGCTATGCAAGCCTTTGCGATATGTTTGGAGCCGTACCTTATATAGATGAAAATACTGGAGTTAAGGACATTCCAACACAATGGTCGCGCAAGCAAATATTTGAGTTCGCAGAAAAAGAGTTGAAGGAGATACAGAAAGACCTGAAGGCTCCTGGAGCCAATGTCTATGCTCGTGTGGACTGCGTGGCAGACTGGTTCCTGCTCTCTCGCATGTATCTTAATGCCAAGACATGGATTGGCGAAGACCGCTATGACGATGCCTTGACCTATGCGAAGAAGGTTATTGAGGACGGTCACTATCCTTTGGCCTCGGACTATCGCCACATCTTCCTTGCCGATAACGACGAGTGCAAGGAAATCATCTGGCCTTTGGTGCAGGATGGTTTGAAGGCGCAGAGCTCAGGCGGCACCAACTTCTATGTGAAGGCTTTTGTGAATGGTCCGATGAACGAACTCTATAATACAGGTATCGGTTCGCGCGGTTGGGGTAATGTCAGGGCAAAGACTACTCTTGTTGATGCCTTTGATGCCGACGACGTGATGTTTGACGTGAACGATCCTTGGGGCAACAACAAAAAGGACAAGCGTGCGCAGTTTATGACAGCTCTGCCAAATCAGGTGAAGGAAACATGGGACTCTAAGGATGCAATGACAAGCACCTACACATGTGGATACGGATACATTAAATGGCGTAATGTCACCAAAGACGACCAGATTCCGGCAAGTGGCGACGCATATACCTCTATTGACTTTCCACTCTTCCGTACGGGTGAGGCTTACTTGACTGCTGCTGAGGCTATTCTGCGTGGCGCCAAGGGTAGCAAGGCTGAGGCTCTGAAATATGTTAATGAAATCCGTGAGCGTGCTTACATGAGTGGCAAATATGCTAAGGAAGGTGTCCGTTCTGATGTTTCCGGCGATATTGAGGAGAGCGAGCTTACTCTTGATTTCCTTATGGCAGAGCGTCAGCGTGAGTTGGCTTCGGAGTTGGTGCGCCGTACCGACCTTATCCGTTTCGGCAAGTACACTAAGGGATACAACTGGGATTGGAAGAATGGCGAGCGTCTGGGTACAGATGTGGATGATCATTACCAGCTGTTCCCAATTCCTCAAACAGAATTCTCAAACAATCCACAGTTGAAGCAGAATGCTGGTTATGCAAACTAAAAAATCATATATGAAGAATCTTAGAATTAAAACCTTGGCCTTTATATTGGCTACTTGTGGTTTGGGCGTGAGTGCCCAAACCACATTTGAGGAAATTAGTGCCGATTTGAATAAGGCAGGTGGCGTTTATTTGGCTTATCCAAAGGTGGAAGCCAAGCAGACACCAGCCCCTAAGGGGTATAAGCCTTTCTATGTGAGCCACTATGGCAGACATGGTTCACGCTATCTGTTGGGCGACAGAGATTATCTCTGGATCATCCAACTGATGCAAAAGGCAGATTCCGTAAACGGTCTTACGCCTTTAGGCAAGGACGTGTTGAAGAGATTGACGTTGGTGTGGCAGGAAGTGCAAGGACGTGCAGGCGACTTGACTCCATTGGGTGTTCGCCAGCATCAAGGTATTGCGGAGCGAATGACAAAGAACTTCCCCGAGGTGTTTAGAGGCAAGCGTTCTGTTTCAGCCCGTTCCACTGTGGTTTATCGTTGCGCTATGAGTATGGCTGCTTTTGGCGACCGACTTAAAGGGTTGAACCCTCAGCTCGACATCAGTTATGAGATGAGCGAGAAATATATGTCGTATCTCAATTACCATACCGACCGCTCCAATGCCTTCACTCATGGCGAGAAGGGACCTTGGGTTGAGGAATATCGCAAGTTTGAGGAGCAGCAGGTTAAGCCCGACCGTCTTGTGAACACTTTGTTCTCCAATGCCGACTTCATCAGATGTGAGGTGAATCCTAATAATTTGATGTGGGGATTGTATTGGATTGCTGTGGACATGCAGGACATAGAGACTCCAGTATCATTCTACGATATCTTCACAGCCCGCGAGATGTTCGACTTATGGCAATGTGTCAACTATCGCTTCTATATAGGCAACGCCAATCCTTTGGCAAGCAAAGGAATTGTGATGGCTAATGCCAAGTCGTTGGTGGAGAATATCATCGAGTCGGCAGATGCAGCTATCAAGGACCGCTCAATAGCTGCCACTTTGCGTTTTGGCCATGATGGCAATGTGATTCCTTTGCTGGCTTTGCTTCAGATAGAAAACTTCGATGTTGCTGTGGCAGGACCTTCCGAGGTTTATAAATATTGGTGTGATTTCAAGGCTACGCCTATGGCATCCAATGTGCAAATCGTGTTTTTCGAGAATAAGAAGGGCGATGTCCTGGTGAAGTTCTTGCACAACGAGAAAGAGGTTCATATTCCGGTTAAAACAGATAATTGGCCTTATTATCATTGGAATGAGGTAAGAGACTATTATCAGAAGCGTCTGGCAGGAATGTAGTCTCGTAAATGCCTTATACCCAGGGCGGTGCCCTGGACTGTGGAGAGTTGCCCCTTCGGGGCGCGCTGTCTACTGATAAACGCCTGTATTAATCACTCCAAATATAGGATGAGCCTCTTTTGTGGGGTTCATCCTATATTTTTTCAGAATTACCTTATTCCACATCCCGACGGCTTGTTATCGTGCTCAGCCCTAACAGAGCCGCCATATCTTTGGCTGAACTCCAGATGTATTTCTGCCAGTTCCTTGCGGCCAAAGATATAGTCGTCGTACATGTCGTCCATGTCGATTCCCTCACATTCTCCGTCGCCAAAACCCTTGAGCGCCTCCTTCACGATGTCCATGCGCTCGTCTACTGTAGTGTCCTTAATAAGTAAACTTTTCATTGTTTGTAATATTTTTATTTCTAAACATTTTATTTTTTGTGTAAAGTTACTACTTTTATTGGGAAAAAATGTTAACTTTGCAACCGAAAATAATATATGATGCATTTTAATGCAATTTAACACATGGCTGTGGGCTGATGCTTAGCTTTGGCTCATAGGCTATTGCCAAATGGTTAGCTTGCTTCTGGGTAGAAAAGTTAATTATTAAGAATCGATGAATCATGGCAGTCAAATTTTGATAAAGAGTAGTGAAGAAACTACATGCGTTGGGGTTGCGCCCAATGCTCCCTCCAATGCTCGAGACAACACACAAAAAGAAAGAGCACACATTGGGGTGTCCACCAACTATGCCCATTGGTATGCTCTGCGCACCACTTATGGCAGAGAGCGAAAAGCCTATGAATACCTTGTGGACAAAGGCATAAAAGCCTTCCTTCCCACTATTAATAATGTGAAAATCGTTGACGGCAAGCGCAAGACCTTTGTTGAGTCGCGTCTGCCCAATATCTTCTTTGCCTATGGCACAGAGGACCAACTGAAGACTTACGTGTATGACAACGTGAATCTTCCATTCCTTCGTTTCTATTACCGACGGTTTTCTATTGGCAGGGACAAGCACAGGAAAGAGCCTATGATTGTGCCGCAACGACAGATGGACAGCTTGATGATAATCTGCCATGCAGAATCGGAAGACACGTTTATGGCAAGCGAGGAGATACGCAAGTTCCGCAAGGGTCAGCTGGTAAGGATAACATCAGGCGAGTTTGCTGGTGTTGTGGGTAGGGTTACGAGGTTTAAGGGTCAGCAGCGTGTGGGAATATACATCGACGGACTGCTCACTATTGCCACGGCATTCGTGCCAAGCAAGCATCTTGAATTTATAGAGGAAACAGATAAATACGAAATAGGAAAATGAAACAATCACGACATAATTATTTGGTCAGCTTAGTGCTGATGATAGCTGTGGCATGGTTTGCCTCATGCTCCACCCCCAAGGATGTGGCTTATTTTCAGGATGCTTCGGCGTTGAATGGCATGGCCACGCAGGCAGAGCAGCAATTGCGCCTGCGTCCTGAGGACAAGATAAACATAGTGGTGAATAGCTCCAACCCGATGCTTGAGCAGCAGTTCACGCTCACCACAGCCAACACATCCCGCACGCTTGGTCCGGCTATAGTGGCACGATCTACGGCAGGCTCCAGCTCGGGCAACACGCAAGTGATGGCTTATACCGTCGACGAGCAGGGCACCATCGAGTTTCCTGTGCTTGGCAAGATATCCGTAGGAGGAAAGACACGCAAGGATGTGGCGCAGTATATCAAGCAACGCCTTATCGACCGTGAGCTTGTGAGCGACCCCATCGTTACTGTGGAATATGTGAATATGGGTGTGAATGTGCTTGGCGAGGTGAGCCATCCTGGCCGCATCGACATCACCAAGGACCATTTCACTATTGTCGACGCTTTGTCGTATGCAGGCGACATGACCATCAACGGCAACCGCCGCAACATACTTGTGGCGCGTCAGGTGGAAGGAGCCAATCAGGTTTACACGCTCGACATGACCAACATGCAGTCGGTATTGACCTCGCCCGCATACTATCTTCAGCAGAACGACCTTGTGTATGTGTCGCCCAACAACAAGCGCAAGCGTGAGGCCAACGCCACAGGCAACACATTCAACAGTCCGTCAATATGGATCTCGATAGCGTCGTTGCTCACCACGATAACAGCACTTATATTAAAATAATGTAGCGAAAACAATCATTAGGTATCAATCATCATAAGGTATGGACAACAACTATAATGTAGCGCGCAAGTCGTCAGACGATTTCATCACCATTCCTGATTTGTGGCATCTGTGTGTAGCCCGTTGGAATTGGTTTGTGGTGTCGTTGATAGTGTGTGTAGCTTGCGCCTCGTTCTATTTGATTAAAACCACAAAGATGTACTCGCGCGAAATGTCAGTACTCGTGAAACAGGATGCGCAGGGCAAGAGTACGACGCAGAACGTGACTGACAACTCCTTTAATGACATCGGGCTTGTGGCGCAGAACGTGAACGTGCAGAATGTGCAGCGACAGTTCACATCGCTTGGCATCCTTGCCGAGGTGGGTCGACGCGTGATGCATCCGGCTAATGATCGTGAGGTGCTGCGCAAGGCTGAGAATATTAAGTCGCGCTTGAAGGCTGAGATAGAGAGCGACAAGTCGACCATCATCAACTTGAAGTATACCGACAGCAATCCTCTGCATGCCGAGAGGGTGCTCTCGGAGATTGTGAGAGTGTACAACGAGAAGATGGTTGACGACAAGAAAAAGATTACGGCAAGCACATCACGATTTATCGACGGCAGATTGAAGCTGCTTGAGGAGGATCTTGATGTGGTGGACGACAGCATATCAAAGTTCAAGACACGCAACAAGATTACCGACCTCTCGCGCGTGAGCGACATGTATCTGCAGCAGCAGAGCCAGTCTGATGCCGAAATCATGCGCATCACGAGCCAGAGAACAATGGCTAAGTATATACTCGATCTCCTGCGCAACAAGTCGGCTCGCCAACAGCTTCTTCCCACCAACTCGGGCATCAACAACCAGGTGGCTGAGGCGCAGATAACGCAATACAACTCGTTGCTCCTTCAGCTGAAGAACAATATGACGGCAACATCCACTCAGAACCCGCTTATTATCAAGCAGCAGGCTGAGCTTGACGACGTTCGCCGCAATATTCTCGCTACTGTCGACAACCAGATAAAGACTCTCGACATTCAGCTCCAGGCCCTGCAAGGCTATTATGGCGAGGCTGACTCAAAGATTGTTTCCAATCCTACACAGGCTAAGCATCTTGCAAGCGTGGAGCGTGAGCAAAAGGTGAAGGAGGGCTTGTACCTATATCTTCTGCAAAAGAAGGAGGAGAACGAGATAAGCATGACCTATTCGTCGGTTAATACCGAGATTATCGACATGCCTCACGGTAGCGACGCTCCTGTGTCGCCAAACAGACGTATGGTGATATTCGCAGCTGTGCTCTTCGGTTTGCTTCTGCCCACCATCTACATCTTCGTGACTGAGAGCATGAGCACCACCGTGCGCGACAAATACGACATAGAGCGCAAGACTACTGTGCCATTCATCGGCGAAGTGCCGTTTATTGAACCGAAGAAGTCGAAGAACCCGTTTGCAAAATTGTTCAGTAGAAAGAAGAAGAAGCAGAGAACGCAGAACATCGTAGTGGGACAGGGCAAGCAGGACATCGTGAACGAGGCATTCAGAATGCTCCGTACCGACCTCGAATTTATGACCGGAAAGCCCGGCGAGAAGAATGTGTATATCGTGACCTCAAGCTACGAGGGCTCGGGCAAGACGTTCGTGGCTACTAACCTTGCCGTGTCGCTCTCGCTGAGCGGAAAGCGTGTGCTCTTCGTTGACGGCGACTTGCGCCATGCCTCTGCCTCAAGAGTGTTTGGCACATCGCACAAGGGACTGTCGGACTATCTTGCCGAGAACGAGGACGACCTGCTCAACATTATCCACCATCTCGATGCGTATCCCACTCTTGACATCATCACGGCTGGCACCATCCCGCCTAACCCAACAGAGCTGCTCTCCAACCGCCGACTCCTGCTCATGCTGCAGGAGTTGCGTCCGCTATATGATTTTATTGTAATCGACTGTCCGCCAACAGAAACACTTGCCGACACAGGACTTATAGAGCGCAATGCCGACCGTACTCTCTTCGTAATACGTGCCGGAATGTTTGCGCGCAAGAAGGTGGAGGACCTGGAGATAGACTCTATCAACGGAAAATACAAGAATATAGGCATCATTCTCAATGGCACAAAATCGAATGGACGCTACGGCTATCGCTATGGCTATAACTATGGCTACCGTAACGGCTACCACTATGGCTATTATGACGAGAAATCAAAAACGATAAAAAGAAAATGAGGAGTGCTAACCGTCGCATAGCTAAGAACACGGCGTTTATGTATGTGCGCCTTCTCACCACAATGGTGATAGGACTGTATGTTTCGCGTCTTGCGTTGGAGATACTGGGCGTGTCGGACTACGGATTGTTTGCCGTGGTGGGTGGAGTTCTTGCCATGTTCACCTTTATAAGCAACTCATTGGCAAGTGCCACGTCGCGCTTCTTCAATACTGAGATGGGCAAGAAGGATGGCGACGTGAACGCTTCGTTCAACATCAACCTGCTGCTGCACGTTTGCCTTGCCATCATCATCTTCGCTCTTGCCGAGACAATAGGTCTGTGGTATGTCTACAACAGGCTCAACGTGGAGCCGGGCAAATTGGCAGATGCTGTATTTGTCTACCACATAAGCATCATTACGGCTTGTCTTGGTATCGTCAACGGACCCTACCAGAGTCTGTTTGCAGCCCATGAGCGATTCAAGTTCATGGCTGTCATGGATATAGTCAATTCGCTTGTACGCTTGGGTTGCATCCTTATGCTCAGTCTTTATCATGGCGATTATGCCTTGCGTGTCTACAGCATAATATTCTCGCTCACCACAGCCAATACGTTTGTGGTGTATCATTGGGTGGCTTACCGCAACTGGGCACACATTATTAAATATAGGTTAGTAGGCGGATGGCAACGCTATCGCGAGGTGCTGAGCTTTGGCGGATGGAATGTGCTTGCCACTATGGCATATATGGTGCGTTCGTCGGGTAGCGACCTGCTGCTCAACAGTTTCTTTGGCACGGCTATGAATGGAGCCTTCGCCATAAGCCGCACGGTAAACCAGAGCATAATGTCGTTTACGGGCAGTTTCGATAGTGCCTCGGCTCCGCAGATAATACAGTCGTATGCCGCGGGCGATAATGCCCGATGCACATATCTCTGCAACAAGATAGGGCGCATAAACATCCTGATGTTCGAGCTGTTGTGCATCCCTTTGCTCATAGAGCTTGACTTTGTGCTCAGGCTCTGGCTTGGCAAAGTGCCGGATGGGGCATATATGCTCACCTATCTTAATATATTGGTAGGAGGAATGTCGTTGACTTGTGGCGGGATATTCAACCTTATCAACGCCACGGGCCGCATCAAATGGTTTAAAGTCAACACCAGCGCCTTCTTCATCGCTTGCATCCCCGTTGGCTACATATTGTTCGACAATGGCTTTCCTGCCTACAGCATCCTTGTGCTATTCCTTGTGGCAGACGTGCTTCAGCGTGGCGTGCAGCTTTATCTTATGCATCGTCTGCTTGGCTTCGACTCTTGGCGATATGCACGCGAGGCTTACGGACGCCCTATGGTTATAGGCATCATAGCAGCCGCAGGTTTCTATCTCCACTCGTTCTTGAATATAGAGAGTGCCCTTGAGAGTATTGCCACTATCGGAGCAACCGCAGTTCTAACCATATTGCTGATTTATGGCATAGGATTGACGGGGGACGAGAGAGCGGCTATAAAAAGAGTGTTAATACGCAGGTAATAATTGTTGGTTTAGGTAATATTAATAAGCAAATCTATGAAGATACTACATATAGCCCTGACAGATGGTGGTGGAGCTGGTATGGGATTGATGAACCAGCATAGAGCATTACAACAATTAGGCGTTGACAGCCGTGTGCTTGTCGCCATAAAGCAAGGCAAGGATGCTACTGTAACAGAAATGCACCCCAATCAAAATGTGTGGGGAAGCAATAATTTAGTGGTTCTCTTGCAGAAGATAGCTCGCCGTCTGGGACTGACACTCAATCAATACGACAGGACTCACCGACGTATATACAGTATAAAGAAGAAAATCGCCATACCGTTCAGCTCACCCATCACTCAATACGACGTGTCACGTCATACTCTTGTGGATTGGGCTGACGTAATCAATCTGCATTTCGTATCGGGCTTTGTTGACATTCCGTCTTTCTTTAAAAATGTGAAGAAACCGATAGTGTGGACTATGCGTGATGAGAATCCCGGACTTGGAGGTTTTCATTATGCCGAGACAAAGCAAGTTCATTATAAGGAATTTGCCGACTTGGAGGATGAGTTCTTGGATATAAAGCGTAAAGCAATAGGAAGTTGCACGAAACTCTCAATTGTTTCTTTGTCGGAAATAATGCGCCGTTTCTGTGATGGTGTTGATTTCCTTGCCACTCGTCCTAACACAATCATCTATAATGCCATAAGTCCTGATGATTATACTAAGTTTCAGCGTAATGAGGCAAGATGTGAGTTAGGAATAAATCCCGACGACATAGTGCTATCCTTTGTATGTTGTCTTTTGAGCGAGAAGCGCAAGCGTTTTGTGGAGGTGCTTGAAGCCCTCGACATATTAGGCGACAAACGCATAAAACTTCTATGCGTAGGCAAATGTGATGTGGAGATAACGAATCCCAATGTTATAACCCTTGGTTCCATAAGCGACCGCCGTCGTATGTCGCTCGTGTATTCAGCCTCAGATGCTTTTGTCTCGCCTTCAGCTCAAGAGTCATTTGGCAAGACTGTTGTTGAAGCCTTGTATTGCGGCACACCTGTTGTCAGTACTCCAGTTGGTATTGCCGCAGAAATAATTGACGAAGGCAACGGAGCCTTGTGTGGGGGCACTCCGTATGAGATAGCCCAGGCAATAAAGCGGGTGCTTGGCAATAAATACAACCAAACAGAAATAAGACAGTTGGCTACAGAAAAGTTTGCACCTGAAAATGTGGCAAAACAATATATAGCCCTTTATAACGAAACACTTAAAAACTGAATTAATGAAAGAAACTCCCAAAATATCAATAGTAACAGTTACATACAAGTCCTTTGCCAGTACCACATAAGTAACACTCCAGTACCACATAAGTGAAACTCCAGTACCACCTATATGAAACTCCAGTACCAGTTGGATGGTACTGAAAACGGTACTGGGAGCGTGCGTCAAGCTTATTGTAATTATTGAGGCAAGTATGTTGTAACGTTATCATAACCAATGAAACTTCTTGTGACGACGATAAACGAAATCAACCAGTTCGGTACATGTGAACCAACTGTCATTGAGATAGAATCTGAGTTTGTACCGCCAAAGGGTAGCATAGAACTTATGAGTGAGGAGAGAGCAGTATTGAAAATAGTGTTAATACGCAGGTAATAATTGTTGGTTAGGTTGAAAATCACTACATTTGCAATAATAAAATATAAAGGTATGGAAGGAAGCCCGCGCACACATGAAAGTGATGTAATGCAATTTTGCATTATAGCTATAGAGACAGCATCAAAGAAAATGAAAATCACTCCGACGGAACTTGTTCGTAGGTTGGAGCGACAAGGACTTATCGACGGCAGGCTTATCAAATACTATGATACGCTTCATACACAAAGTGCCGAATATGTTGCTGACGATATTATAGAAACACTCTACAACTATGAACATGAGCAAGAATGACAATATACTCTATCATGGAGCAACAATACAGGTTGCTGAACCTCTAACTCATGTTGGGCGTTCTGCTGTTGATTTCGGTCCAGGTTTCTATGTCACTAATGATAAAGAGCAGGCTATAAATTGGTCTGTGACTAAAGCGTCACGTCATAGAAATTCTAAGGCTATTGTCAATGTTTATAGTATTGATATGGAAAAATTTTTGGAAGATAATAAGTATAAAGTAAAGATTTTTCCTGAATATAATATAGAATGGCTGGATTTTATTGCGCATAGCCGTAAACAGCAGAAGCCTTGGCTTGGATTTGATTGGATAGAAGGAGGAATAGCCAACGACCACGTTATTTCTACCAATACTCTGTTAATAATTACGTAATCGTTTGAAAATGAGCAAGTTGATTAACAA
>ERZ1026888.310-NODE-310-length-28793-cov-5.621999_pt1 | contig 28793 bp, 20 predicted proteins | sample MGYA00380174_ERZ1026888 | MGnify/ENA primary metagenome ERZ1026888 (study PRJEB33269, sample SAMEA4719810) | human gut metagenome | biome: human-associated habitat; feature: organic feature; material: feces | place: Cameroon | collected 2013-10 ...
AAGAAGATCGTTATCTTCTTCACCGACGGTTCGCCTACTTCTTCTAGCGGATTCGAGTCGGAGGTTGCCAGCAGCGCGGTATCCGCAGCGAAAGCCATGAAGGATAAAAAAGCCACCGTGTATACCGTTGGCATCTTCAGCGGTGCAGATCCCTCTGCTGATCCTTCGGGAGCAAGCAACGAAAACAAATTCATGCATGCGGTTTCCAGCAACTACCCTGAAGCCGCCTATACCCAGAACAGCGGATTCTGGGGAGGCTGGGATTGGAACCTGGGTACGCGTCCCGATGGTTCCGACTTCTACAAGTCTGCCACGAATGCTGATGAGCTGAAAAAGGTATTCGATGACATTTCTTCCGAGATAGTTAAGGGGTCGGGCTACCCGACGAACGCCACTGAGGGCGCTGAGCATACGAGCGGCTACATTACCTTCGATGACGCGTTGGGCGCCTATATGCAGGTTGATAGCTTCAAGGCCATTGCGCTGAACGGGCAGACTTTCGAAAATCCCACGAAAACCACTGCAGGTAATGTGGATACGTACACCTTCGACGGCACGGTAGCCATGGGCGACAAGAGCGTAAGCTTGGGCAACGTGGTGATCACGGTAACCAAGTCTACTGACCTTGCCGTCGGCGACAAGGTTCAGGTGAAGGTGCCGGCAGCGCTGATCCCCCTGCGTAGCTACAACGTGGACCAAAAGTCTATGACCATGACAGTTTCGGACACCAAGCCGATTAATGTTGTGTACACGTCGAGCCTGAAGCCTGGGGTGGAAAGCCTGTTGGCAAACCCCGATGACGCCATGTCGGAGTACCTGCAGGCGAACTCCCAGGAAGGCAAGGCTTCGTTCTACAGCAACGACTGGAAACAGGGCTACCTGGGCAACACCATTGCGAACTTCAAGCCCTCAAGCGACAACATCTACTATTACTTCACCAGCGACACGCCTATCTATACTGATGAAGCGTGCACTCAGCGCGCCCACCAGGTGGTTGCAGGTAATACCTATTGGTACAAGCACTCGTACTACGAAATGACGGATGCGGGTAGCGGCGCCGTGGAGGAGAAGGAAAAGGTCATAAGCTTTGACGGCGCTGATGCCGAGGCTATCGAGGGCTCCATCGGGGTGAACAACCAAGGTGCCTACTTCAAGGCCGGCATTGCTCGACTGACCTACCTCAACAACCTGTACAAAGCGAAAGACAACAACGCCACGGGAACCGCCAATGACGTGCTGAACCCGAAATGGGTTGGTGCAGGCCAGGTTGGGGCCTACTTGGGCAACAACGGCAAGCTGACCGTCGACCTCCCCGGTACTTTGGCGGTAACGAAAGAGCTTAAGGTGCCCGACGGGTACAGTGCTAACGACTTCGCAGACGACTCATTCGAGTTTACCGTTGCGATGCCAGATGCCGCAAACAAGAGCTTTAGCGCTGTGGTGAAGAACGCCAACGGCGAGCAGCAGGGCGACGCCTTTACCCTGACGTTTGACGGAGAGGGCAAGGCAAGCCACAACCTGAAGGCAGACCAAACGCTGTACGTGTATGGCCTTGCTGGCGGTTGGAGCTACACGGTTACCGAAACCGAACGTGATGGATTCGCCCAAGCTGGAACAGACCTTACGGGCACTATTACAGCTGGTGGAACGGTAAACGCGAAAGTGGTGAATACCTACAGCGCATCGGGCGCGCTTTCGGGCAAGGATTCCCTTAAGGGCGAAAAGGTGCTCACGGGCCGACCCTGGAAGAGCACCGATAAATTCATGTTCCTCCTGGAAGCGCCCGAAGAATCCGTCGGTGCTCCTATGCCTGGTGGGGCCGGTAGAGCAACCGTTGAGGTAACCCAGCCCGATGGAGCTCCGGCTGATACTCCGGTTTCGTTTAACTTTGGCGACATTACGTACACCAAGCCTGGTGTATACACCTACGAGATTCGTGAATCGAAAGAACTCAGCGTATTTAATCCTGGCGTGAGTGCATCGAAAGCGCTGTATGAGGTTGTTGTGACCGTTACCGATGAAGGCCACAACGGCACGCTGACGGTTACTCCCAAGCTGACCAAGAAATATGACGACGATGGTGTAAAGCTGGACAACCCCGAAGTTGCTACTGTTGCGAAGTTCGTAAACGAATACGACACCCAGGTGGTGAAGTGGAGCCCAAGCGGTGGAAAGCTGTACACGGATGCTACTGGTTCCCGTCCGCTTGAAGCGGACATGTTCCATGTAATTGCCTGCACGAACGACCCCAATGCTCCCTTGCCCCAGCTCCAAGGCGAACAGAAGATTGAGGACGAACGCAATGGCGTGAAATGGTACGGCGCAGTAACTTCCGTGGAAGCGGACGGCACCATTCTGTTCCCGCAGGCAACGTTCACTTTCGACAACTTGGGCACAGGTCAGAGCGAAAAGACGTTCACCTACAAGATCATAGAAGTAGTAAAGGCCGGCGATAAGTGGCGCTCCGTGGAGGATGCCCTCGCTGACCCGAACTTTGACTCAGCAGGCGTAACATATGACCCGACAATTTGGACTGTCGAGGTAACTCTTAAGAACGATAACGGTACGCTTGTGCTGGACACCAAGTACAGCAACGGCTTGCTTGCTGGTGGTTCATCGGAAGCTCCCGTCATGTTCCGCTTCAGCAACAGCTATGCTCCTGACCCTGCAAAGGCTGTCATTAACGGCTCCAAGACTTTGACGGGCCGCAACATGGCAGACGGCGAAACCTTTGGCTTCGAGCTTTCCGCTGCAGACGATGCCACGAAGAGTGCGGTAGCATCGGGCGCTGTGACGCTGCCCGGTATGGCAACCGTATCGGGTGCCCAGGCCAATGAAGCGAAGGGCTTTAGCTTCGATAAGATGAGCTTTACCAAGCCGGGCGAATACACCTTCAACGTGAATGAGACCAAGTGGAACGGTGAGGCGGTTCCTGCTACCGACGGAAACGGCATGCAGTTCGATCGCAGCACCAAGACGGTGAAGGTGACGGTGACCGACGACCATACCGGTTCGCTCAAGGCCGAGGTGGCCTATCCGAATGGTGCGGTAGCGTTCACCAACAAGTACGCAACGAGCAGCACGTATAACGGCATTCAGGTTGAAAAGACTTTGACCGGCCGCGACATGAAGGCTGGAGAATTCAACTTCGTTATTGAAGGCAAAGACGATGCTTCTGCGGCACTTCTTGCTGACAGCGACAAGCAGTTCACCAACCCGAATGATCGCGCCGAGGGCATTGCCGATGTGATGACAAAGATCGCGGGACACACCTTTACCCAGGCCGATAGCGGCAAGCACTTCGTGTTCACGGTTAAGGAAGTAATTCCCGAAGGAGCAGTTCAGGACCAGGCAACAGGGCTTTGGTACGTTGAGGCTACAGGCCTGTACTACGACGGGGCAAACCATGTTGTGACCATCGATGTTGCCGACGACGGCAACGGCCAGCTGACGACAACCACCAAGGTCGACGGCCAGGGTGGCAATGTGGTTTCCTTCGTGAATAAGTATCGTGCCCAGGATGTTTCGTTCGACACCGCGAACGCCCAGTTGAAGAAGATCTTGGAGGGCCGCGATTGGCTGGATTCCGATAGCTTCACCTTCAACCTGAAGGCGCTTACCGATGGTGCGCCCATGCCTGAAGGAGCGGTTGATGGCGTGGCAACTGCAACTGTGACCAAGGCGAATGCCGAGAACTTCGGTTTCGGCAGCATCACCTACACTTCCGATATGCTGCAGGGCGCTCCTTCCAAGACGTTTAAGTACGAAGTTTCCGAAGCCACGGGCACTATTGAAGGCATCGATTACGCAACCAACAAGGCCACTATTACGGTAACGGTTGTTGATAACGGCAAAGGCAAACTCACCGCTTCGGCTTCTACTGAAAACGGCACGTTTGTGAACCGCTACACGGCAAGCGTCGACTACACCGCCAATGGCGGCATCCAGTTGGCGAAGGTCTTGAAGGGTCGCGATATGGCCGAAGGCCAGTTCAAGGTTGCGGTAACGCCCGCCAACGCGGAATCTGCCAATGTGCTCGGCCTGGCTGAGGGCAGCAATGAGTTCGCAATGCCTGCGGGCACCGACGGCAATAAGGTGTTGAAGCAGATTCTGAGCGACAACGTGGTGTTCACCCAGAGCGATGTGGGCAAGACCTACACCTATACAGTTGCCGAGGTTAACGGAGGCGCAGCGGGTTATGCCTACGATGACACTGCTTACACGGTAACTATCGCGGTAACCATTTCCGGCACTGGCAAACTCACGGTAACCACCACGGTAACCGGCGGCGAATCGGCGGGAACCTATGTGTACACTTCCGATTCCTCTGCGCAGCCCAATTCCGTAATCCTGGCGTTCACCAACTCTTATAAGGCGGAAGGCGATGTGGCTATCAACGGCACCAAGACGCTTTCCGGCCGCAGCCTGACCGACGGCGAGTTCAGCTTCGCGCTGAAATACGCTAACGGCAGCGAAGATGTGGCCACGGCAACCAACGACGCCAACGGTAACGTCGGCTTCGGCACCATCGAGTACACCACTGAGGGCCTTGCCAAGCTGGTGGCGGATGGCCATGCCGTAAAGACGGTGAAGGATGATAAGCCTGCGTGGGATATCTATTACGTAGCTTACGAAAAGACCGACAATTTGCCTGGTGGCGTTTCCGTCCAGACGCAGCCGATTCCGTTCACGGTGACGGTTGTCGACAACGGCGACGGCAAGCTGGCCGCAACGGCTAATACGGGCAATGGTCTGGTGTTCGAGAACGCATATTCCACCGGCGACCCGATTGAGGTGGGCCTTTCCGGCATTAAGATCCTGAAGGCCGGCGAGGGTTTGACTCCTGCAAGCATCGAGGGCAAGTTCACCTTCACGGTGACGTCCGACGACGCAGCAGCCCCTATGCCCCAGAAGACCACGGCGACCAATGACGCCAACGGCAACGTTGATTTCGGCAGTATTAAGTTCTCGCTCGACGACCTGAACAAGGCTTTGGGCGCCACCAATACCCGAGCTACGGATACCGGCAACTCTGCAGCTTCCAAGGTTGACGCTCAGGGCAGCCAGGGTGCAGAGGGCCAGGGCGCTGTGATGGCTGCCGACGACGGCCAGGGTGCAGCTTCTGCCAAGGCGGCGGCGAACGATGCCGATGCTGCAGATGACGGATCCGGCCAGGCGCAGGGCAGCGATCCTTCCACCAAGGCTGGCGTTTCCCGCTCGCACATCTTCACCTACAAGGTGACGGAGAGCGGATCTGTCGATGGCGTGACTAATGACCCGCAGGCCACCAAAGAGGTGAGCTTCAAGGTGACCGACGACGGCAACGGCAAGCTGACGGTGGAGCGCCAGGGCGCTGCCTCCGACCCGGCGTTCGCCTTCATCAATACGTATTCCGTGCAGCCGACTGATTCTAGCGTGACCGACCAAGTCAAGGTGACGAAGCAGCTCACGGGACGCGACATGACCGCTGGTGAGTTTGCGTTCGAGCTGCTCGATGGCAACGACGTGGTGGCCACGGGCACCAACGGTGCAGACGGCAGCGTGGCACTGAGCCCGATCACCTACACCGAGCCCGGCACCCACAGCTACACGCTGCGCGAGGTAGGCGGCGGCACCCATAAGGCTGGCGTCGAGTACGACGGCAGCGTGTTCGCCGTGACCACGACTGTGACCGACAACGGTGACGGCACGCTGTCGGTGGTCCACAAGGTTGACAACGACGCGAATGCGGTCGGCTTCACCAACACGTACGCGCCGGCAGCCACCTCGGTGACGCTGGGCGCTTCGAAGGTACTCAATGGCAAGAGCCTTGAGGACGGCGAGTTCAGCTTCGCCCTTGAGGGCGAGGACGGCACGCAGCTTGTTGCCAAGAACGACGCGAATGGCATGGTTGCGTTCCCCGCTATCCAGTACAGCAAGGCCGGCACGTACCAGTACACCCTTTCTGAGGTGAAGGGAACCGAGTCTGGCGTAACCTACGACGAGACGACGTACGCGGTTGCCGTAGCCGTCGAGGACGACGGAGAGGGCAGCCTGGTTGCCACCGTATCCTACGAGGGCGGCAAGGCTCCGGTGTTCAACAACACCTACCAGGAGCCAGAGGGCCCGGCCGCGGCTGACGACCCGGCTTCCTTCGTGAAGGCCGCGGTTTCCGGGGTTGCCAAGACGGGCGACAACCTGCTGGGCATCGCCGTGGCGATTGCTGCGGTGGCGGCTGCCGCTGCGGCAGTGGCAGCGCTTTCCCTCCGCAAGAAGGGTAAGCACGCCAAGAAGTAAGTGGGAATATAGGGACAGGTACTGTTTTCCCACTTGGCCATAGCGCACAAAGATAGAGCCTCGCTTGCGTGATTGATCGCAAGCGAGGCTTTTTGTTGGGCGGGAAAAGGTGCCGGGGTCATAACTCGGAAGTTATTTGTTTGGGTCTAATATCCACGAATAAGATTCTTCGTCCAAAGTGGACGCCCCCTTTGGATACCTAGAAATCCCTTGGTTCCTTATGACCCCAGGGGATTTCCTTTTTTGCGGTGTGCGCTGATGCCGCCCCTCCCGCTTTACTTCTGTTCGCCGCTCGAAATTGGTCTTTAGCCCAAAAACGATAGGCTTTAGCCCAAATCTTTGGCACTTATGCCATTTCATGGGATAATGAATAAAGCATTGTTTCGCCTATCAGGCTAGACCATCGCACTAGAGCCTTGTCTGCTAGGCCGTACGAAAGATTGGAATGCGCAAAATGAAGCGGATGCAGTTGATACTGGCAATGGTTTTTGCTCTTTTGTGCGTGTGCTTTAGCGGAAGCTTCGCATTTGCGGATAGCGAAAATGCTTCTGCTGCCAATGCGAACGAAGCATCGTGCGAAACCGATGCAATTGTGGGTACCGTGAAAATCGATGGGCGTCCACTCCATGCTGGCGAGTTCGATTTTGGCGTGAAGTACGCGAATGGCCGCGATGATTTGCTTTCGGCGAAAAATGAAGCCGATGGAACAATTGATTTCGGCAAGTTGAGTTTTACTGCCGCTTCTCTCGATGAATTGGCCCAAAACGGTATTGCCGAGAAAACAACGATAGATGGCGTTCCAGCCTGGATTGTGTACTACCTGGTGCATGAGAAGACCAGCGGATTGAGCGATGTAGGCGTAACACCGCATACCGCCCCTGTTTCTTTGGTTGTTACCGTTAAAGATGAGGGGAACGGGGCGCTTTCGGCAAGCTTTCAGACGGCGAACGAACTGCGCTTTGATAATACGTATTCCACAGGAGAGCCCGTCACTGTGTTTTTGGCGGGAACGAAGGATTTGCAGGTGGAAGAAGGAGCCTCTCTTGTTGATATCGAGGGAAAGTTTCGATTCGCTATATCGACAAAGGATATAGCAGCACCTATGCCCGAATCGACGGATGCCGGAAACGGGCAATGGGGTCGAATCGAGTTTGGATTCATAACGTTTTCCCTCCAAGATCTGAATAAAGCCCTGGATGTTGATTCTGATTCTGCGGAAAAAGCAGGATGGTCTCGCTCCCATGTGTTCAAATACAAAGTCACCGAAAGAGGATCGGTGCCGGGTGTGGTGAATGATCCCGAAACGAAAACAGTGAGGTTCAAGGTCACCGATGATGGGAAAGGGAAGCTCACCGTTGAGTGCTTGGAATCCCCCTTCACCGCATCCACTGCCTTCACGTTCACCAATAGGTGCGTAGTTGTGCCCGATAATTCAGCCGACAATGAGATAGGTCCGGATGCGGACGATAAACCGTTGGGCTCTAATGGCGATGCCGATCCTAATGCCGGGGGCGTTGTTTTGCCGAGTGCGGGGAATGATCCAAGTAGTACTTCGGGTGGCGTATCGGCTTCCACGACAGTGAAGACGGGCGATGCTGCGTTGGCGTTGGCAGTGGTGCTTGCCGCGGTTGTCGGCCTGGCAATGGCCATTGCGGGACTTGCTTGCGGGAGGGGATACAACCACAAGAAGTAGCACGCATAAAAGGAACAATGCAGGCAAATGAAGCTGCAAGCAGCGGGTCGCTGGAGTAATCAGGCGGCCTGCTTTGTGCTGTTGACGCATGTGTGAAAACCACGCTGTGCCATTCGCCTGGAGAGGGCTGTCGACCTACCGAAACGTAAAATGTGACGAAAATTTGAAGGCAGAACATTTCAATTGCGTTAAGTAAGGAGCCTCCCTATAATAGATCAAGTCGCACAGAGCGATTGATCGTGCGGGGTGGAGCAGTCTGGTAGCTCGCCGGGCTCATAACCCGGAGGTCGTTGGTTCAAATCCAGCCCCCGCGACCAAGCATTTTCGCAGGCCAGTGGTTAATTCCACTGGCCTGTTTTTGTTTCCATGCTTATTTGATTTCTCCTTTGGGTAGAATTTGGGTCGAAAAAGGGCAAACAGGTTTGTCCTCTAGCAAGCACGGACGACCGCCGTTGATCAAGGGGCCGAATTGACGGCGAAGCGAATTTAAGGCGAGACAAGCAAGGCTTGCTCGGCCCCACAGGTTCGAGTAGGTTCTAGTAGGGTTCGAGTAAAATCAATTTCAATTGGTATTGATGTAAGGTACAGGATCGCCAAAAGGCAGGGGAAGCCCCTGCCTTTTGGCATAAAGATACGAAAAAGAGACACGATGCGTCGAGCCCCTTTGGCTGTAAGTCGGAAAACGAACGCGGTAGTATAATTCCTTGAATTGGTTCTAAAGGAGCTTGTATGCAATAGCCGATAACAGTCGATTCTCCCAAGGTATTCTCTTCCGAGAAAGAGACCTACTACTTTGATCGCAAAAGCGCGCGCAAGGAAACCGCCGAAATCGCGAAGCATATCTCCGCCTTTGCGAATGCGGCAGGGGGCAAGCTCGTAATCGGCATTGAGGACGATGGGACGGTGTCCGGTTTCAAGAGAGATGGCGCTCACGAGATCGAAGACTTTAAACGGGCGGCAATAACGGATTGCGTGCCATCACCTGCGGTTACCAGTAAAGAGCTTCTCGTTGTCAATGCAGAAGGAGAGAGCGATCTGATACTCGTTCTTGACATCGCTGCGTCAACTGATCGGGTTATTGCTAGGAAGAAAGATAACGAGGTCTTCCTCCGCCAAAGGGACAACAGCGTTAAGCTGGACCGCGAGCAAGTTCGAGCTTTGGAGTACGACAAGAGCCAGCGCAACTTCGAGGAAGAGGTTTGCCCTCGTTCTTCGCTGGATGACGTGGACCATGAGGTCCTGGCTCGGTACAAAGCGTCTCTTGGTGCCGATGTCAGCGATGAGCAGCTGCTTCGTAGCAGGGGATTCCTGGTTGACGGTCATTTGACGAATGCCGGCGTTCTTTTATTCTCGGACAATCCGACACGATTCCTTCCGTGTGCCAGGGTGAGAGTGCTCAAGTACGAAGGCAGCGCAAGGGAAACTGGCAGCAGAATGAACCTTGTGAAGGAGCGGACATTTGACGGTCCCATTCCTCGCGTTATCGACGAGGTGAAAGCAATGATATCCAGCCAACTTCGCGAGTTCCAGTTCTTGGGTGACGACGGCATTTTCAAAGTGATTCCCGAATACCCGGAGTTCGCTTGGTTCGAAGGTCTTGTTAACGCGGTCACTCATCGCAATTACGCTATTGCCGGGGACCACATTCGTGTCTCCATCTTCGATGACCGGATGGAAATCCAGAGCCCGGGAAAACTTCCCAACATTGTCACGCTGGACAACATGCGTAATACCAGGTACTCGCGTAACCCTGGGATTGCTCGTGTCCTTGCCGAGATGGGTTGGGTTCGCGAACTCAACGAGGGCGTTCAGCGAATCTATGATGAGATGCAGAGCTTTTTCCTGCATGACCCTATCTTTGCGGAGCCAAATGATGCGTCCGTTATGCTCACGCTCGAGAACAGCATTACCTCAAGGGTGATGCGTCGCGATGACGCGCTCGCGGGGGATGTAGGGCAAGAAGTGCTAGACGGGCTAAGCGAGTACGAGCTTACCGCATTGCAGTACATCTACGCCAAGGGAAGAATAACAGTTAGAGAACTTTGCACCCTACTCAATCGCAGTGTAAAGGTTGCGAGGCCAGTCCTTCGTGGGCTTGTCGGCAAGGGGGTCCTTGTCTGGCATGGGTCGAGCCCGAAAGACCCTTCGCAGCATTACACGCTCAAGTGAGTTCGGCCAACGTAGAACCTGCTTCGTTGGATTGGTTTGAGCGAGGTCGAGTAGGGCCTAGTGGGTTCGAGTAGAAGGGTATTGTCACGCATGGCCCAAGAGGCGCGCAATCAGTCTACTAGGTCTCGCGGGATCGAGTTCAGCTACGTTGCCTTCAGGGCTGGGTCGGTTTACGGGTCAAAGGGCTAGGGTTGCATGGCCTCGTCCAGGACCAGAGCCTACACAAGATCTTGCAGCAGGAACTTCCATGCGGGCTTGACCTCGATGCATATATCGCCCTCTACGATTTCCCCTTCTTCTTCTTTTGTCACGATAAGTAGCCGACGAATAGACTCATTGACACGTGCCAGCTTCAGTAGGTTGCCTATCTCGCGGGGCTTGGCGCTTTCGGAAAGTGAATAGGCAACCTGCACCGCAAGACCTTGTTCGGGCACGTAGAAATCTACGTCAATGCCGTGTTTTGATGATTTCAGGTAATGAAGCCCCTCGCCAAATACATCACGCATTGCTACAGCCACCTCATTTTCGAGTAAGGCCGGCTCCCTTCCAATTAGGAAAAGGTTGAGCAGTCCGTTGTCGCTGAAGTAGCGCTTCGGATTCCCCTCGCGCTCTACAAACTTTGCAACGGCGTTCTTCACTTCAAACAGCAGGTAGGCCTCGCGAGCCATGGCGAGGTAGTCTAGCAGCGTGGCCTTGCTAACGTTGTAGCCCAATCCGCGCAGCATCCCATGCAGTGCCGTGGCGGAGGTTTCGTTGCAGACGGTTTCGGCCACCTTCTTCATAAGTACGCGAATGGCATCGGGGTTTCGCACGCCATTGCGTGCCACCACGTCTCCGAGTAAGACTTTTTGGTACACGTTTTCCGCATATTCGCGAGGAGAGTTATAGCGAAGCGACTCGGGAAACCCGCCATTCTGATAAAACGTATCGAATGCGCCCGCGATGGCTCCCCTGGTTTTTGTTGCGTATAGCGCCTCAGCGTCATGGGACACACCGGTAGCGTCGAGATACTCATCGAAACGGTAGGGAGTCACGTGCTTGACGAAATAGCGTCCGCCAAGAGTGGTAGCTATCTGGCTGCTAAGCATATTTGCATTGCTGCCGGTTATCCATACGCGTTCGCCAGCGTCGGCCAATCGCCGCGCAAATTTTTCCCAGCCATCTACGTTTTGTATTTCATCAAAGAAGAAGAAACCTGATTGCCTGCTGAGCTCGCTTTGTGCTGACAGGATGTCATTGAAGTCTCCGATGCGAAACTCCGCCAAACGCTCGTCCTCGAAATTGATGTAAATGATTCGGTTCCATTCCACGCCCGATTCCACCAGGTCTCGAGCTATCTTGTAAAGCAAGGTCGACTTACCAGCACGGCGCAGGCCCGTAATCACGTAATTGGCCTGCGGATCAAGTGAATATCGCCGCGGCACGATGTGCGCATTGCGGATGATTTCATGTTGGTCAAAGATGACACTTTTCAGTACTTCAAGATTCATGGAATACCAATCTGTTCAATATACTGAACAGATTATAGGTCATTTTGTTCAGTATATTGAACATAAACAGGGTAAAACCGTTCGGTATGTTGAACGGATGGCGTGCTTAGCTGCCCTATCCCAGAAGTTCTTTGCGGCATGCGACGATCCATTCTGCAAGTTCTCGGATTCCCTCTCTGGTGCGTGCGCACGTTTCGAATATCTCAAGGCGGGGGTTGAGCACGCGAGCTTGTTTGCGCAGCGCTGCCATATCGAAATCAGGGTTAAGCGGAAGATAGTCGGTTTTGGTCACGATGAGTGCATCCACTACTGCGAACATGGGCGGATACTTGTACACCTTGTCATACCCTTCGGGAACCGAAAGCAGCATGACGCGTTTGTGCGCACCGGTGTCGAACTCTGCCGGACAAACCAGATTGCCGATGTTCTCTAGAAACAGGTAATCAAAATGCTGCCCGCCAAACGCCTGGAAAGCGCGTTCGACCATGCTCATCTCAACATGGCATATCCCCCGCGTTTCAAGCTGCACTGCTTGTATGCCCGCATCCTTGATCTTCCGCGAATCCACGAACGACTCCAAGTCCGCCTCGATGATGCCGATGCTCGACGATTTCCGCAGCTTTTCAATGAGCGCCAGCAGCAAGGTGGTCTTTCCTGCGCCGGGAGACGCCATAACATCCACGAAGAAGGTGCCCTGGTGTTCAAGCATCTTTCGAAAACTGTTTGCGGCATTGGTGTTGTCGGCGAGGATATCTTCTTTTATCTCTACGATGCGTGATTCTTCCATCGGTAACCCCTCTTCAATGAGAAGGCGGCTCCCCTAAAGCCGGAGGGAGCCGCCAAAGCAAATGCTAATCAACCGTTTTGCCCATGATCTTGTTTGCAGCGTAAATGCCGCTGATGCATGCAGGCTCCAGGCCCAAACCGTTCACGTCACCCGCCATAATAAGGCCTGGCGCCAGGTTTTGCGGCAAAGCCTCATGGGCGGCAGTGTACAGAGCATGGCTCCAGTACTTCTTTCCTATAACCGTCCACTCGTCGAAATACTCGTCGAATTTGCGTGTTTCCTCGAAGTCGACTTCGGTGAACACCTCGTAATCGCCGTCGAAGCGCTTAGCGATATAGATGATCGGGATAGTGTCATCGAACAGGTGGACAAGGTGCCCACGGAACTTCCGCTTAACCTTTCCTCGCACCAGACAGCCCGTAAGCTCAGAGGCCTTGCGAATGTCCAGTGCGGGGATTCCCTCGACAGGCTCCAGGAGGCGCTGCGTGTCTACGGCGGGAGACGCCATAACCAGATTGCTTGCCGTAAAGCGTCCTGCGCCGCATTCGACAGCCCAGCCCTCGTCACACTTTTCAACCTGAGTTATTTCGTCGATAAGAACTTCCCCCGAACCCTGCGCCAAGCGTTGCTTGGTCCCTTCGGAATCGAAGTCGAAACGCTTCAGATCGAAAAGCAGCCGTAGGGGAGGGATCTTCATGGTAAGAGGCTGCACGGTGTTCAGATAATCAAGGGCGGTAAGGTCCTTGATCTTCGTTCCCGTACACGCGTGAGCGAACATGCTGATCAGATCGTGGGCGATGGGGCCAAAACCCATTCGCTCGATCATATCCATTGCTGATTCTTGGTACAGCTGCTTGATCAGGGGGTCTTTCTCAAGGGCTGCCGTGACCTCCATCACCGTGCAGTTGTCCTTGAACTTGGTGTAGCGGGGGATGAATTCCTCGCGCATCCACTTCATGTACTTCAGAAGCGAAGGCGCGTCGGCAATTGTTGTAGGGGAAACCGGTTCGTACTGTTTCCCGTTGTCGTGATGGCAACAGCCGGCGCTCAAAGCGGGCAGGACATCAGGCCCTTCAATCAGCAGCTCTGAGTGGAGCATATATTTGTAGGTTCCGAAATAGAACACCGCGCCGTAGTTCATGTGGCGTTCTTCGTCGTTGCAGATTCGCCCGCCAATATTGGGGCTGATCAGCAGGTATTCGCGATCGTTTTTCTGGAGCTCCAAGCAGCAGTTCATGCCAGCTGCACCAGCTCCAACCACGATGGTTTCGTAATGCGTTTTCATGGCGCCTTCTTTCCCTTAGTCGAAGTAACGCTTGCGGAAATCTCTGCGACCCTCCGCTAAGCCGGTGATTGTTTCCATGCAGCAACGCCCCATGACAAGGGATGCGGTTCCCAGGATGAAAACAACGAAGTACTTGTGGATGGGAGTGCGAAGGAAAGGATCGAAATGGCAATCGCAACGATAGATGAAGCGCGATTGGGTTTCATTGATCTGGTACACTTCCCAGTTCCACGTCCACGCAAAGCGGTGGAACCACAGGCGAAGCGCGCCTTCCTGATTTGGGCCGCGGTTTTTCCACGTTGGATCGGTAGCCGTATCGGAGTGGGCCGCCCAATAATAGAGGCCGTTTTCTCCGTTGGAACAATCGGTTACCCATTCGCCGATAGAAAGCGGTGCCTGGTGAAACCACTGAAACTCACCAACATGGAGGTTCTGCCACTGAGGGTATTTCTTCCAGTCGTAATGATTGCGGATGTCGAAGGTGAACAGGCGTTCCAAGCGCTCAAAGCTATACCAGCCACCCTTTGATTGGCCTGCCTGTTGCATATAGGGCCATATCTCTTCGGGTAGAGCGTTGACCGTAATGCCTCCGTCGTAGCGAAGCGTTTTCTCCCCGTTGTGGAAGTGGTCGTCGCCCTTGAGATTGTAGGCGCGCTCAGCATCGGTCATCTTTGTGCGCAAACCGTAGATCCACAACATCGAAAGCACAATGAAGCACGCGCCGCAGATGCACCAAAGAATATTCCATACCGTGACGCCAGGGCCGAACAGTTGGAGAAGGTAATCGGTTTTGTTGACCCCCAAAGCCAAGAGGGCGAATCGGGTGATCATGCTTGCGCCCCAGCCGATAAGGCCGTACCAAATTGCCTCGGCGCTGCATTCCATCATCTTTTTCTTGTGGCCGATAGCCCAATCGATTAAAACACCTATAATGCCCAGGAAGTACCCTAACAGCACAAAACCTACTTTGGTGGCTTTAGAGAAACGATCCATGAAGCGAGGCTGTTTTTCGGGCATTGAAGGCAAAGTCCCATTTGCTGCTTTTGCCATGAGTGTCACGCCCCTTCTTTCTAATTAACTATTTCTTGTGTTTAAGAAGCAGCCACGCCAACGCTCCTACGCCAATGGCGCCTGCCACATATTTCTTGTTGTATTTGAAGAAGGCTTTCGCGCTTGCGCATCCAAGATTTCGCGCCGCCTCGTCGGCAAGGGCTACGGTCTTTTGGCCTGCTGCCTGCATAATTGCCATCGGATCCATTTGGGCATCCTTCCACTCGTAATCTGCCGGAGGGATCTCCATCGTGCATTTGTCCATGACCATATCGATCCTTCCTTCTTCTAGGAAGTATTCATGGATGCTTTCACGTAGGGGCATGGTTTGTTGAAGGGTGATGGCATCGTTCGGGCAAACGCTCTTGCAGTATCCGCAGCCGATGCAATGGTCTTGGTCGATTGTCACCTTGCCATCGGAGTTCACCGTGATGATTTCCTGTGGGCACTTCTTGGCGCAGTTGCCGCAACCCGTGCATTTCTCGTGGTCGATTACCGCCGTGAAACCAGCGCCGCTGAATCGGTTCTTTATGGTGCGGTTCGCGTTCTTGCAAACATCGAGCGCCACGCAGCAGCAAGGGCAGCAGAAGCAGATTTCCATGAACTCATCCATCTTCTGATTTTCGAAGCCCCAAACCATCTGTTCGAGCTCAACATATAATGCCTGTCCGATCAAACCCGCATCGCGGGCATCGTAGACATGCTGCTTAGCCTCTTCCTTCGTTACCGGCTTTGCCAGCCCGTTTTTCACCGCCGTTACTCCCGCCATGTTGAAGAACAGGCAGCCCAGCGTTTTTTCGTATTCGGAGCAGTCGTGGGCGGAACGGCAAATGCACCGATTCATTTGAGCGATGTATTCAGCGCCATCGATGGCGTCCATGATCAGATCTATGGGCAAAACCGCGGTTTTGCCTTCCTCGACCATGTCCACATTAAGGGGCAGCACAGTGCCGTGCGTGTACATTTTCTCATCGGGCGAGAACTGGGTAGCCCTTTTATAGAGCTCTGGAATGATACCCTCTTTTCCCGTAAGCTTTGCTCCTGATACGATCATCATGAACACCTTAAGGGTGCGGTCCCACGTTTTTGGCGTTGTGGCCAGTATCTTTGTCATGATGAAGTCTTTGATTCCCAGCCCGCGCGGGTGGTTTTCGTGCAGGGGCTTGTCTGGCAGCTCCCTGCGGTGCAGGCGGCCTTCGTCCAAGAAAAGTACTTCCCCCTGCGGGGTGATGTTGCCGCCGTCGCGCGGGTCGAGCGAGGCAATTACCTCATCAGGAACTCCGATGCTCTTCAGTTTCTCGTAATCGATACCTGGTTTTACCCGAACGGAAGCTGCTTGCGTTTCCGCAGCGTTCTCTTGGGCCTGGTTGAGCGTTTCTTCCCCTTTATGCATTTCCCGCTCCCTCCTTTTTCGAACGATTAATTTCCCCTTGTTCGTGATACGTGAAATATGCCTATCTGATTTCGATTTCCTTGATAAGGAGCTCTCCGCCGGTGACCATGTCGTAGTTTTCGCTTTCGCAATCGGGGCAGCACATATGCCTGTCGCTGCCCATGTCGAGTTGGAAAGTTGATCCGCAGTCATTGCAGTAAAACGCCATAGGTACTTTTTGGATCTTGATTTTTGCGCCTTCGGCAAGGGTTCCTTTTGCGCAGCGGTCGAAATAGCGCTGCACCCATTCTTCTTCCAGGTTGCGCATTTCGCCTATAACCAGGCTCACCGAAAGGACCTGTTTGGCCTGCTGGGCTTGCGCGTTGCGCAATACAACATCAACGATGCTTCTGGTTACCCCTAGTTCGTGCATTTTGCTCGCCTTTCCCCTCAAGGCAGCAGAACGAAGCTCCTGATTTCCCCATTTGCCAGGACGCATCAAGCGACGATGCGGCTTCGCACTCTGACAAGTAGTATTCTAATTGCAGCTTGAACGTGTTCATGCAGAACGAGACATTTTGCCTGGGATTGTATTAGCCGTATTAACCCAGATGAGCGCACTTTGCGGAATGCCATTTCGGGAACAAAAGACGAGGTAACGATGATTCCTATTCAGCAGCTGCCTAAATCGCCAACGCGAAAGTGCTTTGAAGAGGCATTTCTTGAGCTCTATGCCCAAAAGCCGCTCGATCAAATTAGCGTTATGGCTCTTACGGAAAAGGCAGGCTATTCACGGGCGACGTTTTACCGCAACTATTACAGCATCAGCAATGTTCTTGAGTCTGTCGAAGAAGAAAATACCTGCACATCAACCTGCCAAGCCATTATTTCGTGCCTGGACGATATTACGCTTGAGCAGGCTACCGATGCGATGGCCGACTTTTATCAAAAACGCTCCAGGGAAGTTTCCATTTTGGCGAACGGGGAATATGGGTCAATTTACCTTGATAAGCAGCGCGAGCCGATGAAGCTGCTGTTCGCCGCATTGTTGGATAGGGGTTTCGAGCTTTCTTCTTTCCAGCTTGATGTTATTTCGGAGTACATCGCTTCGGCGAAAGTGGGCATGCTTCGGCTTTGGGTAAATGATCCAAGCAAGATCACCCTTAACCATTTGAACAAGATGACGGAAAACATCTTCGAATCGAGGCTTTGGACCCACCTTGCAAAGTGCCTTTCGTGCGATGGCGCCAAACAAGACAAGATCGTGCTTCCCGAAGATTTTCCAGATTATCCCTGGATGATGAAGTAGGGGCATGCTGGCGGGGCGGCATCTAGCTGAGCTTTTTGATTTCCTTAAGATGAAAATTCGATTATTGCCTTGGTTCTCGAAACGCTATTTTTGACTTGCATTGCGTTTCGTGCTTTTTGGCTTGTTTCCACGAGGCTTTTCGCTGCCTGCTGAAGCCTTACGATTAAGCGTAAAATGCATCATGTACGGCACTGCATTGATCATGTGCCATCTGCCGCAGGCGGTAAGAGGGAGCTCATCAAGTGCGTCCTTGCGGGAACTCCAAGGCTATTAGGAAGGTGCATTGGCATGTACGAGAAACTTGCCTACAAAGGGTTCACGTCAACCCCTAGGTATGACATTGAAGGCAAGGTCATCTACGGCACGATCGTCGAAATCGCCGGATTCGCTTCATATGAAGCGAAAAGAGCTGATGAGGTTGAAACTGCATTTCGCAATGCAGTTGACGACTACATTGACGCTTGCGAGGAATCTGGCGTAGACCCGAAACCCAAGCTGCTGATGCTGGCATAGCTGTCCGGTGTACTATCTTTGCCTTATGGTTCCGCTTTGGGCTCGGTCTGGAGTTGGAACCATCTTTTTCGGTAATCGCCAAACCAGCTACGGTCGGGGCCTCAAAAGAAAAGCGCCTGCGGCCTTGGCTCTTCACCCAGGCTTAGGCGCTTTTCCGGAGTTGCTGCCCAGCCATCCCCTCGGGTAGCTGCTTGGTTCCGTCCGAATTAAACAAGCAAAGCCCTTCGCCGCGTTTTGCGACGAAGGGCTTTGCTTGAAATGGAAAGGGGTCGGCTCCGAAGGTAAGCTGAACCGCTAGTCTTGCGCAGGACCGAACGAAAGGTCGTCGAGTTTCGCTGGCGCCTCTTCGTCGTAGCAGCGCACGTTGCCCGCTTCCACCAGGGCGTCCACTTCGGCTTCGCTGTAGCCCAGGTCTTCCATAACCGCGCGCGTGTCGTAGCCGACGGGTTTCGCGCGGCTGATAACCGGGTCGCCCTGGCTCTTCATGCGGATGGGAACCGTGGTGATGGAATGGTCGCCGATGCTGTCGTAGTGAATCGGGCGGAGCATGTCGTTGACGTAGGCCTCGTCGTCCTCGAGAACATCATCCATGGTGTTGCATACTGCGTAGGGAACATCGTTGGCGTCGAAAACTTCCTTCCAGTATGCCCAGTCGTGCTTGGCGAAGGCTTCGGCCATCATGTTCACCACGGTTGCGTTGTCGCCGTTGGCGTTGATGGTTGCGCAATTTGTGAAGCGTGGGTCATCGGCGTATTCTTCCAGGCCAATCAGGCGTGCAACGAACGGATACCAGGAATCGTAGGTGCCATAGCAAATAAGGAACCATACGCCGTCGGCGGTCATGTACGAATTGTTGGTGGGGCAGGGCACGGCCTTGCGGCTCTTCGGGAAGGGCACGCCGAACGGTGCGGAAACAACAGGCACCTGCATACCCCACAGCGCCATGTGGTGAAGGTTTACGGTAACGTGATCGCCCACGCCGGTGCGCTCAGCACGCCAAACGGCGCTCATGATGCCCAAGCCCAGGGCGATGCAGGAATTGAAGTCGCCGAATGCGGCGGGCATGTTGCCTGGCTGGAAGTGCTCGCCAGCCTGCGGAATGGACATAAGCAGGCCGCCACGGGCGGAATAGCAGGTGGCGTCAAAGCCCTTGGCATCCTTCATGGCGCCGCGTTCTCCGTAGCCGCGCATCTGGCCGTATACCAGGCGCGGGTAGCGGGCATGCAACGTTTCGTAGTCGTAGCCCAAGCGCTTCAAGGAAGGATTGCGCAGGCTCGTAACGAACACGTCGGCCTGTTCCAGCAGCTTTTCTACCAGTTCGCGTCCTCCATCGGATTTCATGTCGATGGAAAGGAACTTCTTGTTGGCGTTGCTCATGTCGAACGCCGGGTTGTCGGGGCCCAGCTCCGGCATGCCGAAGCCAACGCCGTCGCCGCGGTGCAGGTTGCCCTTGATGGTTTCGATCTTGTACACCGTGGCGCCCATTTCGCCGAGCGCGCGGGTGCAGGCAGGCATCGCGACGTAATCTCCCAGCTCGACCACTACGAGCCCTTCAAGGCCCTTCGGCAGTTCCTCGGGCGACAGGCCCTGGAATTCTTCAGCGGGGGGCATAACGATTCGGTGATCCAGACTCACGATAACCTCCTTGGTTAGATGAACATGTTCATCACTCTACTTCCAGAGATATCGTATTGCAACGAGCCACCTTAGGGCATGTGTCGCAACTGGTTTAGCGATGTGGGCAAGTGTGGGCGATGATCAGCATAAATGCAGGCCGCGCAAGGCTGACCTGCATTTATAGTTTCTCGAGCGCGATTGATTTTAATAAAGTGTTGGAGCAAGAAGCACCTTGCCGGTGCCGCGGTAGACGTTCACCAAGCCTTCTCCGGAAGCGGCGGAGCCCACGAGCGATTTGCCCGAGCGCTCAACCGTGAAGTTGAGGGATCCGCTCCAGGCCAGCGCCATGTTGCCGTCGATCTTGAGCTCGTCGTTGTCCAGGGTAATTTCGATCAACTCTTCTTCGGGGCAGGGCGATTCCAGGCACAGCGCGCCGTAGCCTTGGATGCCAAGGTTGAACAGGCCTTCGTTGCCGGCAACGGCGGAAGAAACGTTGCTGCGCATAACCGTTTTGTGCTGGAGGCTGGAATAGCACGCCAGGAATAGACCGTCGTCGAGCACGATGGAGTTGCCCCAATCGGCCACGTCGAGCGTGATGATGTAGCGGTAGGTGGGCTCGAGCACCAGAAGGCCCGTGCCCTGGTATTCGGGCTTGATGGCCGATTCGCTGGTGACCGCACCGCGCAGGGCCTTGCCGAACAGGTCGCCCACACCCTTAACGCCGGTGGTGCAGGTTACGTTGCCTACCATCCATTGCATGGCGCCGGCCTGAACGGTGACGGGTGCCTGGCTCAGGTCGCAGATAACCTGGCGGCGACGCACGTTCATTTCGCTGGCGAAGTAGGCGTTCATGGCGGAAGCTTCGTTGACGGAAAGGTCGCGCTTCCATTCGATGGTTTTGAAAGCGCCGAACTCCTTGAGTACGGTTACGTCGTCGTTGTCAGTGAAATTGGAAATCCGGAACATAACTCTCCTCCTGTTGATGCTGGTGCGGGTTAATCCCTCTTAATTGCCCAATTTGTAGAAAAGCATAGCATGCGGCGGCTCTTGCGCGGCTTGATGCGTCTGGTGCCTGGAGTGGTTGGCGGATCGTGGTGGCGGAGCTCGCAGAGCCGACCGCGTGAGCCCTGTGCCTCTGGGGTGGTCGGCGCGCGGGAGGGCGCCTCTTGCGAAGGTGTGGCCAGTACGCCCCGCGTGCCTGGGGTGTCGCGTTGTGGCGGCGCCTTGCCCCCCCCGTGTCCGTTCCGTGCGCCCCACGCCCAGAGCGTTGCACCGTGGTGCCGGAGCTCGTGGCGCCGACCCCCCGCGTCCCGCGCACCCAGAGCGCGCCGGACTCTTGCGTCCCTGGGGCGTGTTGAACCTTCGCGATCCTAGGACGGTCGGACGCCCCGCGCCTCTAGGGCGTGTCGAACACCTGCGCTCCGGCAAAATCGTTGGATTTGGCGGCATCCGCTTCTTTTTCGGCCATCAATTCCTCAAAGCCAGTCAGCGCTGCGAAGGGCATGAACTGGGTGGCGCGCTTGGGGCTGTTGGCGGCGAAGTGGACGCCGTTTTCCCTAACCCGCATTGCAATGTCGCGCAGTATGCAGTGGCGTCTTTCCGCCTCGCCGAAGGCAATGTCTTCCAGGAAATCGTCTTCGCTAAGCACGGTGGCCTCCTATTTGGTTGTTGCGTTCGCGCATGGTTGCGCCCTGCTTCAAGCTGGTGCCGCGCAGCAATGCGTTCTTGCCAAAGCGGTCGCGCACGGCAACGGACGCTTTTGCCAAGCCGGCCTCTTTGCCGCTGTCCTCTGGCCCGAAAAGACTGGGTTGGTCATACTTGGCGGGCTGGAGAGCGCCCAGTGCCACCGTTAACCTGCGGATAGGTTCGCCATTCAGCGTGTGCTTGTCGAACAGCTCCAGCGCAACCTTCACTATGCGATGCGGCGAATCGGTTCGTTCGGAAAGCTTAGTTGAGCCGCCGCTTCCCATGCCCCATCTGCCGCTTTCGGTAAGGTGGGGCTGCGCGTAGCCAATGTGCACGGATACGCTCCCGCACGAAAGCCCCTTCGAGCACAAGTCCAAGCAGCTGGCGTCCGCCATTTCCCGCAGCACGGTGCGTGCTTCGTTGAAAGAGTAGTCGCGCATCAGCACCTGCCCGTTCGATATCGAATGCGCTGCGGGGCGGTACTCTTTTATCTGTTTGATGGTACAGGGCTCCTGCCCCCAGGCGTGGTCGAGCAGGTATTCGCCGTTTTTGCCGAATTCCTTTTTCAGCCATGCGGGGTTTGCGGCGCATACGCCCGCCATATCGTGGATGCCATGTTTCGCCAGGCGATGTGCGATGCCTGGTCCCACCTGCCAGATGTCGGTTATGGGCTGATGGAACCAGATTTCGCGTTTGTAGCTTTCTTCGTCCAGTATGCCTATGCCGTCGGCCGCCTTCTTTGCTTTGATGTCCAAGGCCACCTTCGCCAAAAACAGGTTGGGGCCGATGCCTGCTGTGGCGGTGATGCCCGTTTCTTCAGCTACCTTGTTGCGCAGCATTTCGGCGAAGGCCTTTGCGCCCATGCGGTACAGCTTCAGATAGGGGGTTGCGTCGATGAAGCATTCGTCGATGCTGTATACGTGGATGTCCTCGGCGCTTACGTAGCGTAGGTACAAGGCGTTTATCTGCGCCGATACCTCCATGTAGCGGGCCATGCGCGGCGTTGCCATGATGTATTCGATTCCGTTGGGGATCTGGAAAATGCGGCAGCGGTTTTTTACGCCCAGCGCTTTCATGGCGGGGGTTATGGCAAGGCAGATGGTGCCGGACCCGCGGTCGGGGTCGGCCACCACGAGGTTTTCAGTGAAGGGGTCCAGGCCTCGATCGACGCATTCGACGCTTGCGTAGAAGCTTTTCAAATCGATGCACACATAGCTCTTTGCGCGCTTGTTGGCAAGCATGGACCGTTCCTTCCATCACATCGAAAACAGAGTTTGTTCGCTGGTTTTTACACGAACACCTGTTCTAGTATACAGACATGGACTACAGGGCGAAAGATGGCGAAATGAGGCGTGTGCGCCGCGAAACAGTGGACGTGTTGGCGCGGTTCGGGCGGGATGGCCGCCTTGAGCCTTGCGTTGTTGTGCTCAAGGATTGTCGTGCTTTCCGAATTGACGAAGTGCTGATGGTGAGCGGTTTCGGTCCGGTGCACCACGGTAAGCGCACGGCGCGTTTCGATATTCGCCTGGGTGGCAGGGAAACGCAGCTGTTCTTGGAGCATCAGTTGGAAAACCCCGCCACAGGCACGGCGGATAAATATGTATGGTGGGTGCGCGCTTTCGATGGAACAAAGCGAAGTCCCGCCGAAGGCTGCTGATTCGCGCTACGGGGTGGCACCGACGCCGTGGGATCTGCGGGCGCTCGGGCGGCGGGTGCCGTGGAACCTTGGGCGTTGTGACATCTCGCGTCCGCCTGACGCCCTGGCGCCGCGGGGCGGTGGATGGCGCCGCGAATACTGCGGTCGGTGGCGCCGGGGTTGTGGGCACTCGGGCGGCGGATGTTGCGGCCGGGTGGTGCAATGGGGTGCTGCGGTGCCGTTGGCCCCGAGCTGCGCTTCGGTGCTGTGGGCCGCGGGCGCTCGGTCGGTTTGGCGCTGCGCCGGATGGCAGGATTCGCGCGTCGTGCGTGATTTGAGGGGTCCGTGCAGCGAAAAGGGCCCCTTCCTGGCAAGATCTTCGCGCTATGCATTCCCGAAAGGCGATTTGCGGGGCTTTTCGGATACATGGCGCGCGAATCTTGCCAAAGCCAGCTCATTTCGGATGCATGGCGGCGATATGTTGCCATGAACTGGCGATTTTCCCGTCCGAGGCCCCTTTTTGGATACATGGAGCGCAAAACTTGCCACGGATTGCCGCCTGGGAACGCATGGCGCGCATATCTTGCCACTGTCGGATGCTCGGGAACGCATATCGCGTGCATTTTGCCATCGCCGAGCGCTCAGGAGCGCATCGCGCGAGAATATTGCCATGGCAAGGCACCTGGGAGCGCCCAGCGCCGATGCCCCGCCCGTGCCTTTGCACGGCATCGCGGCGCGGGGCGTCGGCGCGCACCTGCTTGTCGCCTTGGCGCCGCAATGACGAACGCTGGCGCCGAGGCGGGTCGCGTCGGGCTGCGGGCAATGGCGTATCCGTCTATCGCTCTGCATCCGCCGCCTACCGTTCCGCCGCTGCCGCCGTTGCGAGGTGCGGGCGCTGTTACTTGTTGGTTTTGCTTTGCAAGCACCGCGATCGTCCAAAGGTTGAATCGGTTACGATTGCTCCTGGTTGCCATCAGGGGTTTTCGGTTGGTCGACGATCCCTGACTGATTGGCAGTCTCCGGTTGGCTGGCAGCCTCCGGCTGGCGGGCAATCTTACGGTAGTGGTTAACCAAGTAGTCCTTCATCATCTCCACCGCCCCCGAAAGAACCGTTCCTTCGGGCCATTTGAGGTAGAGGTGACGGCATCGGTGTACGTCCGACAAAGGAATGAGCTTCACATTGCTTTGCTCGTTGAGCCAGGTAATTTCAGGTACCAAAGCGATTCCGAACCCTAGGCTTACCGCGTCGATGATCTGCTGGTAAGACTGATTCTCCATTACGATATGGGGGTCGATTCCCGCCTGGGCGAACATGCTTTTAACCATCGTGGTGTAGACGTTTGGGACATTGCTGATGAAATCTTCCGATCCGAGGTCGGCAAGAGCGATAGATTCCTTGTTGGCAAGGGGCGAATCGGGACATACTACCAGCACGATGTTCTCGTCGCCTAGGTGAAGGTAGTTCCGTTTTCCGCTATGGTCTACCATCGAAGCGAAGAAGATAAGGTCGGGGATTTCATGTTTCAACGAATCCGATGGAGCGACGCCGATCCTCAGGCGCACGTTGGGGTGTTCCTGTTTGAAGTCGTACAAGACACGAGCATCGTTGCCGAGCGGAACGGGCGCATAAAGATTGATGGTTTGCTCCCGGGTCCTTACAAATTCATCTACCGATTGCTTAATTGATTCTGCGGACTTCAAAGTTGCGTTTGCTCCAAGAAGAACCACTTTGCCAACATCGTTGAGAACAAGGTTTCTGCCAACGCGGTCAAACAGGGGTTCTCCGATTTCATCTTCGAGCGCTTTTATGCAGCGAGAAAGGGGCGGTTGGGTAATGTGAAGCTGCCGCGCGGCTTCCCGAAGGCTTCCTGTGCGGGCAATTTCTTGGAGATATTTCAACTGGTAGAGTTCCATAGCGGCCGTCCTAAAACTGGCGAAGCACCGTCGGCGTATAGGTGCCGACGGTGCTCTTAGACGTTCGAGCTGAGCTCATTGTATTTGATTGGGCACTTAGGCCTCTGCTTTTGCCTGCTTTGCGACAGCGGAGTTGGAATCGGTTACGCGGGGGATAGACTTACCCAGCTTGATCGCCAGGAACGACATGATCCCGAAGGCGATGATCATAACGATTGCAACCCAGAATGCTGCGACGTAGCCGCCAAAGGTTTCTGCAATGATGGGCCACATGAAGCCTGCAGGAACTGCGCACAGGTTGATGATCGTGTTGCAGCGGCCGTAAACAATGGAGTAGTTTTCGCCTGTTCCGAATACGGCGCCTGCAAGAATGGGCATGATAACCGCAACTGATGCGTAGTAGAAGCCAAATACCGCGCCGCCGCAGGGCATCAGGAACGTGGTTGGGCCATAGGCGATTGCCAGAATGCCTACAACGCCCAAGCCGCACGAAGCCAAGATCACTGCAGTGGGGTTGAGGTCGGACGTAGCGCCAACGAGCAGTTTGCAAACCGCCTGTCCTGCGGAAACGATGGTTGCAAGCGTTGCGCCCGAAATGATTACAGCAACACCTGCCGTTTCAAGGCTGTTTACGTAGGTTGGGAAGAACTGGGCAATAACGACAACCATATTAGCAACGGCACCGCAAATGCCGACCAGCCAGAATGCAGGGCTTTTTACGGCTGCTTGAACATCGACGGACCAGTTCTTCTCGACTGCTGCCTGGGCAGCGCCTTCTTTTTTCGCAGCTTTCTGGGAAACATAAGGGAGCATGCCCTTGTCGGAAGGCTTGTTCTTGATAACGAAAAGCGAGAATGGAAGGCATACGACAAGAATGATGATTGCGTACGCGATGAATGCGGTGCGGTAGTCGGCTGCCGTCATGATAGCGCGACCAACCTGGATGAATACAACGCCACCAATGCCCGTAAATGCGGCAACAAGGCCGATAACGAAGCCTGCGCGGTCCTTGAACCAACGGTTGATGAGCGTCGGGTTGGACAGGCCGAGCATCGATACGCTTGCAGCCATAAGAATGGCGCCTGAAACTACGACCTGAATGATGGACCCAGAGAATGCAAGCGAAAGGAAGCAAAGTGCAACAAGTGCGATTTGGACGGATACGATGATTCTGATGTCGTGCTTTGCGAGTAGCTTGCCCAAGAGGGGCATTCCGACGGCCAGGATAAGTCCGCCGAAAGTCATGTAGATAGTGATGCTCGATGTCTGGACGCCATAATCCTCACACATTGATGGGAAGAAGATGCCCATGCATGAAGCCTGCATGGCGACTGGCACAAATGCGAACACTGTTGTTGCGATAACGATAGGCAGGTAGGATCCGATCCCCTTCGCCTCTAGCTTTTCCGAAGCCACAGTGTCTCCTTTCTCTTGAACTCCCTTGCGCCGTCCCCACGGCGCCCCCTTTGCGGCCAAGTTTCTTGGAGACTTGGAACGTGGCCGCCTCTGCTTGGATTATTGAATGCCGACAGGTCAGTGTCCAATGCTTATAGGGTAAAAATTGATACCTGAAACGTAAGAGTTGGAATTGTACTAGTTTAAATCGAATCTCTAGTAATCTATCGATTTGGAAAATACCAGGTGAATGTTCATTTCTGGCAATGAGCAGCAAAGCGGGAAGCAGCACCGATACCTTCAAGGTATCGTAAAACACCGAAAGAGGTATTGGACTGGTCCGCTTTGGCGTAGCTAGACTCAGATCAGCAAATGGGAGCGAAATGCTCGATGTTCCAAGGGGAAAGGGGAGGACATGGCTTTGCTTAAAGCGGTAACCGAGTCTGGCGTGGTTGTGGGGCAGCCAAGCGAATACCAAGCTTCTTCGATATTCAAGGGGATACCCTACGCTAAGCCACCTATTGGCGATTTGCGCTGGAAGGCACCTGAAAAGCCCGAAAGTTGGGAAGGGGAATTGCTTGCGTACGAATACGGTCCAATTCCTATGCAGATGCGTTCGACGGGATTCTACAAAAGGGAGTTTTACCCTGTTGATTTTCCGATGAGCGAAGACTGCCTTTATCTGAACGTGATTACTCCAGCTGAAAAGCCAGACGAAAAGTTGCCGGTTGTTGTCTGGATTTACGGAGGCAGTTTCGTTGGGGGGTATGCAAACAAGCTCGAAACCGATGGCCTTGCCTTCGCTAAGAAAGGGATTGTCTACGTTTCCTTCAACTACCGCATTGGACCCCTCGGTTTTTTGACGTGCGATGAGCTCGATAAAGAGGCGTCTTCGGGCAAGTCTGGCAATTATGGCTTGAAAGACCAGATTGCTGCACTCGACTGGGTCCACAACAATATTGCAGCATTTGGCGGCGATCCTGATCACGTTACCATCATGGGTCAGTCCGCTGGAGCCATGAGCGTTTACGACCTGATGTGTTCACCGCTTGCTCGCGGAAAATTCGTTGGGGCAATTATGGATTCCGCCGGCGGCCCAATTCCCTGCATGACCCAAGAGGAATTCTCGACGGACTACTGCAATAAATTCGTTGATTCTCTTGGTGTCGGCATTGAGGGCATGCGAAGCATGGAAACCGATGAGCTTTGGAGCAAATGGGCGGAATTCTTGGGCAATAACGCGCCGGCGCCCTTGCCAACACAGCCTGTTCATGGGGACGACGTGCTTCCTGAGGATGTTGCAGAAACATGGCGCAAGGCGGAATTTGCCGATGTTCCCGTGCTGATGGGGACCAACCTCAATGAGGATCAGTCGTTCGTGGCGGATCCCAATGCTCATGGTATGCGAGATGGCTTCTATTCCGGAACCCTTGCACTTTGCGAAAAGATGGCCGCGTCTGGGAAGTCTGATGCGTTTATGTATCAATTCGGGGCAACTCCTCCTGGGGAGCCGAATGCGGGTGCATGGCACAGCGCTGAGTTGATGTATGTGTTCCAGACGTTCCTTCGTTCCTATAGACCCTATTCAGGAGCCGATTTCGACTTGTCTAATGCGATGAATTCGTACTGGGCGAATTTCATCAAAACGGGCAATCCCAATGGAAAAGGGGTTGATGGCGAGAAACTTCCCAAGTGGGATTCTTTCAAGGAAAACGGGGAATGCATCCTTTTTGATACTGCTTTCCCGCCCAAGATGATTGCTGCGCCAGAATTCGATGGTGTTCCGCGAAAAATCATCGACGCACTTAACTAGGAGCTTGTGTGGGCTGTGGGCGATGGCGTACTTGCGTTCGCCCCGGTGCTGTCGAGCTGGGGCCTTTTCTTGCCACAACGCGGCAGCGCCGAATGCCGGCGTTGCCGCCAGATGTTCGCGGACTTCGCAAAGCCGGCGTCGTCCCCGCAACGCCGCAGCGCCATTCAGCTCCTCAAAGGGAGGCTTGCTTCAGCAGGCCTCCCTTTTTCGTGCACTGCATCGCTTCAGCGCTATGGGGCGCGCGGATGGCGCAGGCACTGGAGCTGCGGCGCTCGCGCTGTTCGGCGGCGCCGGCGGGATGGCAAGATTCGCGCGCCATGCATGATTCGAGGGGTCAGTGCAGCGAAAAGGGACCCTCCCTGGCAAGATCTTCGCGCTGTGCATTCCCGAAAGTCGATTTGCGGCGCTTTTCGGATACATGGCGCGCGAATCTTGCCAAAGCCAGCTCGTTTTGGATACACGGCGACGATATCTTGCCAGGAAGGGGCGCTTTTCCCGTCCGAGGCCCCTTCAGGGATGCATGAGGCGAGAAAATTGCCACGGATTGCCGCCCGGGAACGCATCGCGCGAGAATATTGCCACGGATGGCCGCCCATGGACGCACCACGGCGAAATATCGCCGCCGTCGGACGTTGGGGGACGCAATTCGCGAGTATCTTGCCATCGGCGAGCGTCGGGGAATGCACCAGGGCATGATCTTGCCACGACTGGACGTCCGCGCCCCGCGCCCCACGCCCCACGCCCCTACGGCTCCCGTTCGGCCCACGGCGCCGAACGCCCCCTCGTCC
>ERZ1026888.312-NODE-312-length-28777-cov-5.415291_pt1 | contig 28777 bp, 24 predicted proteins | sample MGYA00380174_ERZ1026888 | MGnify/ENA primary metagenome ERZ1026888 (study PRJEB33269, sample SAMEA4719810) | human gut metagenome | biome: human-associated habitat; feature: organic feature; material: feces | place: Cameroon | collected 2013-10 ...
GGAAAAGCCGCTGGCGATGCGGCGAATGCTGCCGGAAAGGCAGCGCATGATGCGGAAAAGGTTGCTGAAGGCATTGCCGGCGAAGTTGGCAAAGCTGCCGAAGGCGCCGCTTGCGCTGCTGTTGGTGCTGCCGAAAAAGCGGGGGGAATGGCAGCGGATGCTGCTGGTGCGGTGGCGAAGGGAGCCGCTGGGATGGCGGTGGCTGGCGCTAAGGCAGTTGTGGATGTTGCCCAAAAAGGCATCGAGGACCTTAACGAATTCATCTACAAGCCCGTCTTTCCAGATGAATACAACTCTCCAGACTATAAAATCCCGAAGATGATTGTCATAAAGGATGAAGCATCTCGAAAGGGTATTGATGTTTGCAAGGGGGCAATAGACTGGACCGATAAAATAGGCGAGCTGGAAGCACTGTGCATGTACGAGGATTGGGCTAAAACATGCGGGCTGTCATTTATGCCTGCTTTGTCCCTTGATACCGCCTATTATGTGCATCCTTTTGACTCGGCGAAATATGTTCGTGTGGAAGATTACATTGCAACAATGAAAAAGGATATGAACGCTGAGCTTGCAGATGTCGCATATTGCCTTGGCGCCAAATCATGCAAGATTGAGCGTACGGAAAAGAAAAGCAAATCTTTTCACATAAAAGGACATAATAAGAACTCAGGGTCTGCGCCCCTTTGTGTTGATGGTGTTCCTGCTCAGGGGTCTTTGGAAGACAGGGAAAAAGCTTCATTTGGGTATGCGGATGAAAACGAATGGCATGAATCCTTCCAGCAGACCTTTGCTGGTGAGGCGAAAGCGTCTGTTCCAGAATTGCGTTGGTATAAGGACGACAGCTCAATCAACCAGTTGATTAAAACTCGCTGCAGCGAGGGGATGAACGTTTCGAAAACGTATCGCTATGAAATCACAAATACCTATTCCTCATGCGTAGGGATAGGCCTAGCGAAAAAGCTCGATGGAGCTCTTGCGGCAATAAAAATTGGGCAAAAAGGCAAGCTTCAAAGCGATCTGAAAAAAGATTCGAAAATGGAATATGTATATGAGGTCAACTTCTGATTGCCAGAGGCTGTTAGTTTTGGTGCGCGAGCTGTTTGATTATCTAAAGGGAAGGTTGTGCAATGTCGGGCTTTGATCCATTCGCATTTGTCGGCGACGTCGCTAAGGGCGTTGGCGACGTCGCCAAAGGTGTTGGCGACATTGCGAACAATGCTGCAAAGGTTGCCGCCGGTGCTGTTGACGGTGCCATAAAGGCGATGGCTCCCGAGGGTAACGAGGGAGAGCAAAAATCCTTCGAAGATCACCATGAAGAGCCTCGCCCCATTCCCGAGCCTCAATACCGAGATTGCGAAATCGACGCATTCTACGTTGAAAAGCGCTACGTCGCTGTAAGACAGATAACGGTTGGTGCCAACGGAGAGCCCCAGGAGGGCTATCGGCATTACCTTCGCTTGTCGCGTCATGGTGTCGAGCGCGTTCAAGAGACAGACCTGTTCGCCAAACCCATGGAACGCATTCGTGTGCGTAACTGCACTCTTTTCAAGAACGGTGAAGCCGCGGGTGAAGATGCCTTGAAGAAAGGCGCGTTTTTCGGCTCTGTTGCAACGCTGTTTTCGTTCCATCCTTTGGCGATTGGCTTTCTGGCCGCAATAACAGCGCAGGGCAACAAGGATCTTTGGGCGTTGGATATCCTCGACTACGACGAAAAGGAATGGCTGTTCATGGTGGAGTCGAGGGAAGAGGGCGAAGATCTTCTGAAGTTCCTGGATCGCTACTATATGATCTAGCTGCCCATTTGTGGCTCTGGCTTGTGACAGCAGCAAGATGCCTGCATTGCAAGAAAGCTGCTATAAACTAAAAAGCGAGCATGTTGGTGCTCGCTTTTTTCATGCATGCAAGGGGGCTTGTTATGGGGAGTTTTAGGGAAATCGATCCGGCGCAGTTCGCGCGCCATTTTCTGGATGTTCCGTATGCCGACGAGGATCCTCGTCAGGTGATGGATATCTGGCTTCCAAATGAAGGGGAAGGGCCATTTCCGCTTATTGTGTTCGTGCACGGCGGCGGGTGGGTTTCGGGCAATAAGCGCGAAAACACCATGCCGGGAGTATTCAAATTCCCTTCGCAGGGATATGCCGTTGCTTGCATCGAGTATCGCCTGGTGCCCGATGTTCGCTGGCCTGAACCGCTTGAGGATGTTCGGGCGGCAATTCGCTTTTTGCGCGCGTATGCGGCCGAATACGATCTGAATGCTGAAAACATCGCCATCATGGGCAATTCCGCAGGTGGGCATCTTGCCTGCATGGTGGCGGCGCTCGCCGGTCGCCCTGTAATGAATGGGCGCCGCTACGGCAACCTCGATCAATCCGATGCCGTGCAGTGCTTGGTGGCGGTATATCCGCCCACCGATATGTATCAATTGGACCTGTGCGACCGAACTACTGCTGAAGACCAAGCCGCCGCAACCGATGGCAACACCGTGCGCGGCGATACGGGTGAAAAGGGCATGGGCAAGATGCACAACCAGCTTATGGGTGTAAGCTGCATGGACAACCCGGAAATTGCAGCAACGGCCAGCCCCATTAAGTTCGTGAATGAGAATTTCCCGCCGGCGTATTTCCTTCAAGGGGTGCAGGATCGCATCATCCCCTATACGCAATCGGTTTCTATGGTGCGCATGATCAACGAAAAATGCGGAGAAGGGCACGCAGAACTGAAGCTCTTTCCGAACGCCGATCATGGTGCTCCAGAAATGAAAACGGACGATGAGGTAAACGTCATCCTCGACTTCATCGATCGCCATATTTGGAAAGGCGAACATGCTCGCACTCCGCTTCCGAAGGAAATAGCACTTCTGTAGTATCTCGCCATTTCGGTAAGTATCTTAGCCAAATACGATATAATGGCTAAGATACTTATCTCATTGGCTAGGATACTCGCATGGATTTCGACTACAGCATTTCGTTGCCAAGCATATGCACGCCCGTAACTATGGGCGCGGTTGCTGCTATCCACGAATACAAAGGCAAGCAGGAACTGTACCAGGCTTTGAAGCCTGAATCATTCGAAAAGCTTGCAGCTGTGGCTCGTGTGCAAAGCATTGGTTCTTCGAACAAAATCGAAGGCATCGAAACCACTGATGCTCGTTTGGAAGCGTTGGCGGCAGGAAAGGTCGAGCCTCGAAATCGTAACGAATGTGAAATTGCAGGATATCGGTACGTACTCGATCTTATCCATGAACGGTATGCTCATATTCCGGTAACGCCGAATGTCATTCTTCAGTTACATCGGGATCTGTATGGCATGGAAGAGGTTTCGTTTGCTGGCAGGTGGAAAGACTCCGACAACGCTATCGTTGAGCGCTTGCCCGATGGTCGGCTCCGAACGCGTTTTGAACCTACCAGCGCTGCCGCCACGCCTGGCGCCGTAGAGTCTCTTTGTCGAACATATAACGAATCAATTGAGCAGGGGGTGTGCAGCCCGCTGCTTTGCGTTGCTCAGTTTGTGTTTGACTTCGTGAGCATTCACCCATTCGTGGATGGAAATGGTCGGATGAGCAGGCTTCTTATGCTTTTGCTGCTGTACCAAAACGGTTATTTGGTTGGAAAATATATTTCACTTGAGGGGAAAATCGAACGAACCAAGCAAACCTATTATGAGGTTTTGCAGAATAGCTCCGCCGGTTGGGCTACACGCGAAAACGACTACCTGCCGTTCGTTACCTATTTCCTAGGCATTGTGTTTTCCTGCTATCGGGGGCTCGATGAAAAGCTCAGCATCATCAATGCTTCGAATGGCAATGAAGATCTAATTCGGGATTGTTTGGCAAAGGCAATCGTGCCTATTTCGAAACGCGAAATAGAAAGATCATGCCCTATGCTTAGCACGCGCACTATCGAGCGAACCTTGCAGAAGATGGTGAAGGAAGGTGCAGTACTGAAAATCGGTGCTGCTCGCGCAACGTGCTATCAGCTTGTTCAATAGGTGAATGGCTTTTTGGAATTGTTCAATCATTTTTTGCTAGCTGCGCAAAATGCCGTAGGCTGTCTGAGCGATGCAGTAACAAGCACTCAAGCCCTTTGAGTGCCAAGAAATTTGGCAACAAGGCGGTAACGAAACGGTACAACCTTTGTAATTCAGCGCGGAAAACCACCTGCAAATTTGGCTTTCAGATTCGGAAAACACCAGTTCAAAAGCTCATACATCAACAAATAGGGCTTTCTGAATATCTAAGTGCCATACACTCAAGTTTTCTTCACGGATGGTTGCATTCTTGGGTCAACTTGCTAGTATGTATACCCGTTAGCACTCCTAAATGTTGAGTGCTAAACCATGGTAACAACCGCGCTTGCAACTAGGCGCGAATTGAATGGCGAAAGGAAGCACGCTATGAATCTTAAGCCGCTCGGTGATCGCATCATCGTCAAGCAGGACGAGGCTCAGGAAACCACCGCAGGTGGCCTGTACATCGCTGCAGAGTCCAAGGAAAAGCCCCAGTCCGGCGTTGTTCTGGCTGTAGGCGAAGGCAAGGTCAACAACGAAGGCGAGCACCTTCCCATGCCCGTTAAGGCTGGCGACCATGTTCTGTATGGCAAGTACGGCGGAACCGAAGTTGACGTTGAAGGTGAAAAGGTTCTGATCCTTCGCGCAGACGACATTTACGCTGTTTACGCAGAGTAAGTAGGTTCTGGTTTGCCGCATAACTCGGAGCGGCAAGCGCAAGCGCTTTTCGCGCTTCATTCGGTACTACTTCATTTGAAAGGAATTTCAATATGGCTAAGGAAATCAAGTTTGAGGCCGATGCCCGCGCAGGCATGGCTCAGGGCGTAAAGAAGCTCGCAGACGCCGTAAAGGTAACCCTTGGACCTAAGGGTCGCTACGTTGCTCTTGAGCGTTCTTTCGGTGCACCGCTGGTAACCAACGACGGCGTTACCGTTGCTCGCGAAGTTGAGCTCGAAGATCCCGTGGAGAACATGGGCGCTCAGCTGGTAAAGGAAGCCGCTGTTAAGACCAACGACGTTGCTGGTGACGGCACCACCACCGCAACCCTTCTTGCCGACGTTATCGTAAGCGAGGGCCTGCGCAATGTAACCGCTGGCGCTGATGCTCTTGGCATTCGCCGCGGTATCGACAAGGCAACTGAGGCCGTTGTTGCTGCTATCAAGAACGATGCAACCGAAATCTCCACCAAGGAGCAGATTGCAAACGTTGGCACCATTTCCGCTGGCGATGCAGTAATCGGCGAAAAGATTGCTGAAGCAATGGACGAAGTTGGTAAAGACGGCGCAATTTCCGTTGAGGACAGCCAGACCTTCGGCATCGACATCGATGTTGTTCAGGGCATGCAGTACGATCGCGGTTACATCTCTCCTTACATGGCAACCGACTCCGAGCGCATGGAAGCCGTTCTGAACGATCCTTACATTCTGCTCACCGACCTCAAGGTTACCTCCATCCAGGATATGGTTCCCCTGCTGGAAGGCATCATGAAGGCAGGCCGTCCGCTGCTCATCGTCGCAGAAGACGTTGAGGGCGAAGCACTGGGCACCCTGCTGCTGAACAAGCTGCGTGGCACCTTGAACGTAGTTGCCATCAAGGCTCCTGGCTTCGGCGATCGTCGTGCTCGCATCCTCGAGGACATCGCAGTTGTTACGGGCGGCAAGGTAGTTTCCAAGGACTTCGGCATGACGCTTGCAGACGTTACCGTCGACGCTCTTGGTACCGCCAAGACCGTTAAGGTTTCCAAGGATGCAACCGTTATCGTTGACGGCGCAGGCGACAAGGCGGCTATCGATGCTCGCGTTGCTCAGATGCGCAACGAACTGGAGCATCTCACCTCCGATTTCGACAAGGAAAAGCTGCAGGAGCGCCTGTCCAAGCTTTCCGGTGGTGTTGCTGTTCTTAAGGTTGGCGCTGCTACTGAGTCCGAGCTCAAGGAAAAGAAGAGCCGTATCGAAGATGCTCTGCAGGCAACCCGCGCAGCGGTTGAAGAGGGCATTGTTGCTGGTGGCGGCGTAGCTCTCATCAACGCAATCAGCGCACTTGACGCGGTTGAGGTTGCAAACGCAGACGAGCAGGTTGGCGTTGACATTATCCGCAAGGCGCTCGAGGCTCCTATGCGTGCTATCGCAACCAACGCTGGCTATGAAGGCTCCGTTGTCGTTGAAAAGGCCAAGGCATTCGCTAAGGGCGAAGGCTACAACTTCGCAAACGGCGAAGAGGGCAGCATGATTGAGATGGGCGTTTCCGATCCTGTAAAGGTTACGCGCACCGCTCTGCAGTCCGCAGCATCCGTTGCTGGCCTGATACTCATCACCGAGGCAACCATCAACGAGATCCCCAAGGAAGGTCCCGACCTGTCCGCACTCGCTGGTGCAGGCCAGGGCGGCGGTATGGGCATGATGTAAGTTCGGTACGTCCGCTCGTGCACAGAAAAAAGCACCCTTCGGGGTGCTTTTTTGTGCACTCGCTCCATACGGGATGACGCTGCGCGGCGCCCTGGCGGCACAGCTGGCTTTCAAGCGCTCAGCATGGCCATGAGGCCTATGCTTCGTGCTTTCAAGTCAGTTGCACTCGCCAGGGCGTCGCTCGCTGATTTACTGGCGCATGCCCTGGGCTTTGGTTAACGCCCTTTGGGCGTTTGCTCAAATTCGCTTTGCTCTCTGAACCCTGGTAAGTTTCGTTCTGGGTTGTTCGATAGCTTTGGTGAATGATTTTTGATTCTATTGCTATGGTTTTGTGAAGAATCGATCGTGCGACATTTTCGTTTGGTGGACAGGAGTACCCTCGCGTGCGGGTCTTTGGCCTATTGAGCATATTCGTTAGTTATTTTGCGTATCAATTAGGCATGCGCAGGAAGAAGGAATTACTCCCATGGAGGTTTTTCAGCACACGTTCACCCAGATGCTGATGTTGTTCGCGATCATGTTGTGCGGTTTCATTGCAAGAAAAAAGCGCATGACTGACGATCTTTTCGATGGGAACCTCTCCAAGCTGGTAATGTCCATTACCCTTCCCGCAACCATTCTGAATTCGGTGCTCTCCGACAGTCAGCTGCCACCCGACGAGGTTATCCTTACCATGTTTGGCTATGCGGCTTTGTATTTCTTGTTTGCCGCAGTTTTTTCATATGCTGTTGCTCACCTGGTGTATCGCAAGCTCAACCGTCCAGCACGTGGAGCACATGCTTTCATGATGATGTTCGGAAACGTGGGCTTTCTGGGCTTTGCTGTACTTGCTGCCATATTTGATGACAACGCTGTATTGTATGCGGCGGTATTCAACATCGTGTTTAACGTGGTGCTGTTTTCGCTCGGCGTGTTCTTCGTCGCGGGCGATGACGAGCAAACGAGGGAAAAGCGCAGTGTGAAAATGCAGCTGAAAGCACTGGGCCACACCCTTACCAAGCCGGTGATGCTTGCCTCGTATGCTGCGATGGCTTTGGCGTTGCTGCACATAACCGACAACGGCCCTATCGGGCAAACGTGCAGCATTTTGGGCGGAATGACGGTTCCCGCTGCAATGCTTATCATCGGTTCGACTTTGGCGAAGATGCCTGTACGCGAAATGCTGTTTGACGGTTGGAGCTATCTCACTACGCTTATTCGCCTTATTGTGGTTCCGGTAGGTGTGTACTTTGTTTTCGGATTGTTCGTGAGCGATCCGTACCTTCTTGCCATTCTGGTGCTTCTGGCTGCCATGCCTGCCGCCTCGAATGGCACCATGTTGTGCTTGGCCTATGATGGCGACACGCGAACTATGTCGCGCGGAACCTTTTTGACCACGGTATTCTCCCTGATCACGCTGCCTGTTATCGCTCTTATTGTGGTGTAGCGCGCTGAACAACGCCGTTGGGGCTTTGGTTTTCACGTTCGCGTTTGCGCTCTGTGCCTTTTGCCGGATGCGTGCTTATTCGTCGAGCGCCAGGCGCGCCAAAGGCGCACCCGTCGCCATTGCGCGCATTTGCCGTTTTTCCTCTTCGTCGACCGCGTTGCCGCCGCCTTTACCCTGCTTAATCGTTCGCATACTTCCCTTACCCTATAATTGCTTTGCGCCTCAAAGGCGCAATCGGTAGCTACATAAGGGGTTGTTCGTGGAAGTTCTCACACACGCTGGATTACAGATGCTCATTCTGTTCACCGTGGTGTTGCTTGGTGCTGTGGCGCGCAAGCTCCGTTTGATGAACGACGCCTTCGATGCCTTGCTTTCCAAGCTTGTCATGACGGTGGCGCTTCCCGGCATGATCCTTGATTCGGTGTTGGGCAATACGAATTTGCCCGATTCCAACACCATCCTGATGTTGTTGGTGTATTCGACCGCGCTCTACTTTTTCATCTGCTTGTTTGCGTGGGTCTTTGTTCGTGTGGTGTATCGGGGCGTGCCGAAGCCGGCGCAGGGCGCGCATGCTTATCTCATATCGTTCGGCAATACGGGCTTTATCGGCTTCGCGGTGCTGGGTGCCATCATGGGGAATGACGCCGTGCTCTACGGCGCTGTATACAACATTCCCTACAATGTCTTTTTGTTCTCAGTGGGAATGCTGTTTATTGCAAGCACGGGAACGGAAGGCGTGGCGGCTAAAAAGCCGCTAAAAGAGCAGGTTAAAGCTATCGGCAAGCAGCTGCTAAGCCCCTGCCTCATCAGCTGCTTTATCGCCATGTTCCTTGCCTTGTTCGGTGTTACCGATTCGGGCTATATCGGTCAGACGTGTAGCCTGTTGGGGCAAATGACGGTGCCGGCGGCCATGCTGGTAATCGGATCGACGCTTGCCAAGCAGCCCCTGAAGCAGATGGTGAACGACGGCTGGAGCTATCTCACTTCGTTTATGCGTTTGGCAGGTGTGCCGCTGCTTATCTTTTTCATAGGCGGTATCTTTATCCATGATCCGTATATTCTTGCGGTTATCGTTATCGAGTCGGCAATGCCAGCTGCCTCGTCGGGCATTATGATGTGCTTGGCCTATGGCGGCGATACCATGACCATGTCGCGCGGAACCTTCATAACCACCATCCTTTCGATCGTTACTTTGCCTCTGCTGGCGTTGTTGGTGGTGTAGCTTCTGCTTCATGGCGGCTGGCGGGTACGTTGGCCATAGGGAAAAGACAGCTATTGAAAGGCTTTCAATGATTGAGTATCCAACTTCCTTAGAGGACCCGCGCCTTGATGTGTATGCGCGCCTGACGGAGCTTCAGTTGCGCAATAAGCTTGAGCCGGAAAAGGGAATTTTCATCGCCGAATCGGACAAGGTTATTGACCGTGCGTTGGCGGCGGGCTATCAGCCAATTTCCCTCTTGGTGCCCGAGCATCGTTTTGAACGCATGGCTGGTCTCGTGGATCGTATGGGTGGCAATAAGCCTGCTGAAGAAGGCGGTCTTACCGTTTTCGTTATGCCCGCCGAAGAGGTTGAAAAGCTGGCGGGTTACGAACTGACCCGTGGAGTGCTGTGCGCAATGCGTCGCAAGCCTCTGCCCTCGGTGGAAGAAACGGTTGCCAATGCACGCCGCATTGCCATCTTGGAAGACATAACCAACCACACCAACGTGGGCGCTGCCTTCCGAAGCGCTGCAGCGTTGGGGGTGGACGCGGTTTTGTGCACGCCTGCATGCTGCGATCCTTTGTACCGTCGTGCGGTTCGTGTTTCTATGGGCACGGTGTTCCAGGTGCCTTGGACGCGCATCGGAGATCGGCCGGGGGAGGAATGGCCCCAGGGCGGCATTGCCAAGCTGCGAAGCCTAGGATTCAAGACCGCGGCCATGGCGCTTGACGACAATTCGGTAAGCCTCGACTGCCCTGAGCTCAAAGAATGTGAAAAACTTGCCATCATCATGGGTACGGAGGGCGATGGATTGTCACAGCACACCATAGCTGCATGTGACTACACGGTGAAGATCCCCATGGCTCATGGAGTTGATTCGCTTAACGTTGCTGCCGCAAGCGCCGTAGCGTTTTGGGAACTAAGAGCGCGATAGGCTCGCCTTTCCCTGTATATGGCAGATGGTGTTCATATTGGGTTGTGGCGTTTTGGCGAATCGGGTGTTTGTTTGGCTTGACCATGCCAGATACGTTATAATCACAAAACGCCTTATGGCATACGCTGGGCCATCGTCCAATGGCAGGACCCTGGTTTTTGGTACCAGTTATGTAGGTTCGAATCCTGCTGGCCCAGCCATATATTTGAGAACGAAACCGCCTTCGGGCGGTTTTTTGTTGTTCTGCCGGATGCAAAGGATTCGAACCGATGAGGTGAAATCCCGTAAAGAAAACGTGCCTGCGGCACGTTTTTAGGGATTTGCCCGCAGGCGCTTGCGCCAAGGGGGAGAGCGCTCGCAGAGCGCGGGAATCCTGCTGGCCCAGCCATATATTTGAGAACGAAACCGCCTTCGGGCGGTTTTTTTGTTGCTCTTCTGATGGATGCCCTGATTTTGGTGCGTGAGCGATTCGTCCTTGGCGGGATTCGCCCCCCATCGCGGCGATCGGCCAATCTCAAAAACAAAAAACCGAGCTTTTTTTGCAACTTTTTTGCGATTAGGGACTCCCCTTCGCTCCTGCAAAGCGGAAAAGAGCCGTCATATAGCCATTTTTGCTGCATTTTGGGCCTTAATCCGCGATTGAGAAAATCGCGGCAATCCCTAATCGCAAAAAAGTTGCAATCAGAAGCGATTTTTTGTTTTTGGGCTTCTGGGCCAGCTTCAAGACGGTGCTTGGGGCGGGATGCCCGACCGCTTTGCCCTAGCATCTGCCCATAGAAACTGCGCAAGACGGTGCTGGGGGGAGGGGTACCCGACCGCTCGCTGATTTTGCAGGTGTATGCCCTGGTTTTAAGGCTCGGGTTGTCTCTTCGCTGGCATATGCCCTGATTGATTTGGCGTGTGTTCCCAATCTGGAATTTGACTCACTGGTTTTCGCTCGGTCGTGCTTTATTTTCGTTCTGGTTTTTGACGTGTGCGCCGATTCGCGAATTCGCTCTGCTCTTCGGTTCGGAATGCAGGTTCTCATATTCTGGTGCGCTATCATAGCGGGACACATTATTTCGTTTGAAAGGCTTGTTCATGGCTGAATATATTGAAGGCAAGCGTCCGGTACTGGAAGCTTTGAAGGTAGGCGTTCCCGTTAAGCGTCTGTATGTCGCTGAAGGACTGAAGGGCGACAAGGCGGTCGACGAAGTGGTTCGCCGTGCTCACAAGATGAAGATTTCGGTGAAGCAGATCAAGCGCCATGAAATGGACGAGCGTTCTGAACGTGGCTCCCATCAGGGGCTTATGTTGGAAACTGGCTCATATCAGTATTCTAATGTGAATGAAATCGTTATCGCTGCCAACAAGCGCGCTGAAGCCAATGACGGCAAGGCTCTTATTGTGGTGCTCGACCATATCACCGATGCGGGCAACCTGGGCGCCATCGCTCGTTCGGCAGAAGTAGTGGGCGCATCGGGCATCATTATTCCCAATAAGCGCTCGGCCCATGTAACTGCAGCAACGTACAAAAGCTCTGCCGGCGCGGTTTCCCATATCAAAATCGCCCAGGTTAGCAACATTGCACAAACCATCGAAAACCTGAAAAAGGAAAACTTTTGGGTTGCCGGCGCTTCCGAAAAGGCGCAGCAGTGCATTTGGGATTCTCCCCTGGCGGGCCGCTTGGTGCTGGTAATGGGCAACGAAGGCGAGGGCCTTGCTCGTCTTACCCAGGAACGCTGCGATTTCTTGGTTTCCTTGCCCCAGGCAGGAGAGGTTGGCTCTTTAAATGTGGCTCAGGCTTCTACCGCCTGCATGTACGAGTGGATGAGGCAATGTAGGGGATAGCCGAGAGTCGGCTCTCGCCTCTTCTCTGTCTGCTTTATGCTCGCGTCGGAACTCTGCTTGTTGCGGTCCCAGCGCGGAGCTCCGTTTTGCGTGCAGGGCGGACATCAATTTATCCCATAAACGTGTTATTCCGGCCTAAGTTTGAATCGAGCGGTTTTCATGGCTAAAAAACGTAACAAGCTTCTCATCGTCGACGGGTACAATGTGCTGCGAAGCGGTCAACGCTATGTACACATGAGGCGTGAAGAAGACTACACCCACGAAACGTTCAACAAGGTTCGCGAGGCGCTGATCAGCGACGTTGCGGCTTTTGCGGGTACTGAGTACAAGGCGATTATCGTTTTTGATGGCGCCGATAACCCTGAATCGGCAGGTAAAACTGAGCGTATCGGCGGCGTGAAGGTGGTCTTTTCGCCCTATGGCTCTTCTGCCGATAAGGTCATTGAGAAAATCGCATATGATGCGCGCGAAAACCGTTTGGAGGTGATGGTGGTAACCTCTGATGCCACTATCCAGGATACGGTGTTTGGCGGCGGCGTGGATCGCATGAGCGCCAATGGCTTCAGCCTTGAAATGGAAGATTTGGGCGACGAAGCCAAGCGCGATCGCACCCTTGAAGTGCATCGTCGTTCCACGGTTGCGGACAGGATCAACCCCGATACCTTGGCGAAGCTTAAAGCTTTGCGCGACGGGAAATAGGCGGGCAAGGGAATACTCGCATTAATTCGGGCCCCAAGAGATCCGGGGCCTTGCGTTAACCCAGATGAGCTTCTGTCGGGGCGCAAAAAGGGATCTATGTTCACCAAAGCGAGTTCCAGTTGCTGTTTAGGCCACTGGAACTCGCTTTTTTGCATTCAGTTCGTTCTTATTAACTAATACTGCAACAGCCTCAATAGATCTGTTGCTTGCCCGATTGGTTTTTTATAAGTTTCAACTGGAATTATTACTGAATGCAATGACTTCGATCTATAGCTTTGCCGTTGCTAACCTATAATGGGTTCATTGGTTTGTGATTCTCCGGGTGCTGTATGCGCACCAGGGGCGCTATGCGTGCAATGTTCACGCGAAAAAGCCGCCCGGGGAGGGGGAAAGGAGATCCAATGAAACCACTTAAGGGAATCAAGGTCATCGATCTTACTACGTACATGGCAACGCCTGCGACTGGTCGTGTATTGGGCGAATGGGGCGCCGACGTCATTAAAGTCGAGGCAGCCAAGGGTGATCCGCTGCGCGTAACCCAAGCGGCGGTATTCAACATGCCCATGTCGGACGAAGAGAACCTCGCTTTCGATATGTGCAACTTGAACAAGCGCTTTATCTCTCTGAATCTGAAGAGCGAAACGGGCGCTGAGGTTATGGACAAGCTTCTTGCCGATGCCGACGTGTTCCTGACCAACACCCGTACGAAATCCCTGAAGAAAATGGGTCTCGACTGGGAAACCCTGCATGCAAAATATCCGAAGCTCATCATGGCTCACGGCTTGGGCTACGGCAAGAAGGGCCCCGAAAAGGACGATCCCGGCTTTGACGTAACCTGCTACATGGCTCGTGGCGGCGTATTCGGCACCACGGTAAACCGCGGCGATTCCCCGATGATCCCCACCAACGGTTATGGCGACCTCCAGGCTTCCATGTTCCTTGCTGCTGGCGTTTGCGCTGCGATTATCGGACGCAACCAGACCGGCGAAGGCGAGTACGTAACGTGCGCACTGCAGCATGCTGCTATCTACGCCTTGATGACGGGCATGATCTCTGCTCAGTACGGCAATCCGTACCCCAAGAGCCGTCTCGAGGTTATCTGCCCCTTCAACAACGTCTACACCGCAGGCGACGGCAAGTCCATCGCCATGTGCGACCCTGAATACGATCGCGATTACGACAAGATCATGGGTCTTATCGGCCGCGAAGACCTTATCGGCTCTGAGCGCTTGAACAACTGCAACAAGATGAACGCCGACGGCTTGAACGCTGAAGTAGTTGGCATTTTGGACGAGGCCCTGGCAAAGATGACTGCCGCCGAAGCCCTGAAGATCTTCAAGGATGCAGGCATTCCTTGCGAGTTGTGCCAGACCCCGCTCGATGTCTATGAAGACCAGAACGCTCTGGTGAACGATTATCTGGTTAAGATCAAATATCCCGAGGCAGAGCGCTGGGTTCCCACTCCTCCCATTCAGTTCGAATCCGAGGAAGCTCCCAACTACACGCCTTCCGATAAGCTGGGCAGCGCAACCGAGGAAATCATGCGCGATCTGGGCTATACCGACGAGCAGATCAAGGCCGCAGAGGCAGACGGCTCCGTTTCCGGTCCTATCGATCTCGATGTTCTGGCTGGCAAATAACGCCGCATAACCAACCCGCTATCAAAAAATGCCGAGTCCGCAAAAGCGGCTCGGCATTTTTTTACGTGAACGGGGCTGACGGCTAAGACTCACCCCCGCAAAGAGGGAGAGCTATCCGCCGACCGACCTACAGCATTTCGATGAATGCAGCGATACGGGTATCGATCTGGCCCTGGTCGTTGGGAGCGTAGTCGGTTTCGATTTTCATATAGGGCATGCCCATCTCGTCCATCTTGCGGCGCATGAGCTCGCTTTCCACGTTGAAGGTGTGGCAGGCGGTGAGCACCACGTCAATGACGCCATCCACCTTGTATTTGCGGCACATCTCTGCGGTATTGTCCATACGGCTGGAATTCGGCGTCATGACCGAGCAGTTGATGTCAAGGTAGCGCTGAGCAAGCGCGCCCATGATATCCTCGGCTTCAGGGTCAACCATAGCTTTCTGAGTACGTTCGCCACCGCAGTCGTCCAAGGCAACGATAACGCCGCCGTTCTTTTCGACACTCATGCCAACTTTCTGGATAACACCGTTAGAGGGGCAGCCGGTAAGCAAGATGCGTTTTGCCGTTGCGGGCACTGGGCGCTCGCCCGCCTCGTAAGCGCCCTTATGCTCCTCGACGAGTTTTTCGACATTGTCTACAAAAGCGTTTACATCGAAGTTGAAGGTGTTTTGCGCAAGCGTGGTCATCATTTCGACGCCCCGCATGGCAGGAGGCTCGTTCATCTGCAACTCGTACATCTCGCAGATGCCCTTGCGAAGACGATTGCGTACACGGGTGGCATCGCGCAGCATTTCATCGGTGATCTCGATATCGTAACGTCGCTCGAGTTCTTCCTTGAGAGCAACGCATTCCTCGCGCCATACGCGAGGAGCCCATTCGGCATTGCGGGCATGCGGAAGGTTCATGACGTGGACGTCTTTGATGTCGTTGAGGAGCTCGTACATCTTCTTTTCGCCGTCGCACGTGGTTTCGCCGATGATCAAGTCGGCAAAGTACGTAAAGGGGCAGTGTTCGCTTACGGCAAATCCGTAGGTGCCTTTAATAAGCGGACAGATGTTTTTCGGGAGATGCTCTTCTGCTGCCGTATCGCAGGCGTTGTTCATGCCGCAGAGGGCAACGGCGCTTGCTCCAGCTGCATCGGCAATTTCAAGCGGGCTGTAAGAGCAGAGGTAGCCTACGAGTTTGCCGCCATTTTCCTTGAATGCTTTTACGCCCATGAATCCATTGCGGTGGGCCTCGTCAAGCTCATCGAATTTTGAGGGCAAGTCGATTGGTGCAGTCATGGGGAGTCCTTTCTTCGGGCACCGCAGAATGCTCGTTCTGCGGCTGGGCTGCTTTGTCTATTTTTGTTGTTTAGTGATGGGGAAGCGCAACGTCGTGAACGCTTTCGTAGGGGATGCCGAGGCTCTGGGCAGCATCTTCGATGCGTTGCTTTTCCGCTAGGGGTGCTCGCCAGGCGTATCCGCATCCTGCGGTTATGCTGCGAGGGATGGGGATCAGGCGCTCGGGCAGGCCTTGCTCTTTGCAGAAGCTTTCAAAACCCAATGCGTCGCCGGTGGTGCGAAATGCAAACACGGCCGAATCGGGTTCGGCTTTCTCGGAGGCGGATCGGTCTGCTGCCTTACCTGCTGCGGCACCTGCCGCTAGGCCTTGTGCGTGCATCGACATGTCTTTTTCGCTGATGCTGGTAGGCGCTGCGGGCGCGGTTTTCGGCGTGGGCTTGGCGTCTTCAGGGACGCATAAGGCCGCTCCGATGGCACCGGCGAACCGTGCTTCTGGGCAGGTTAGGATGCTGCCTTCAAGGTGCGCTCCAAGGCGTTCGGCAACATAGGCGTTATCACAGAGGCCGCCGGTCAGCACATATTCGTTGTTAGCGCTCTTGAACACCAAGGGCTTTACCTTTGCCACGACGCTTTCCACTATTCCGTTGCAGATGTCTTCTCGTGCGGCGCCTTGGCCAATGAGGCTAATGATTTCGCTCTCAGCGAATACCGTGCACATGGAGCTAATGCTGGTAGGCGCCCCTTTCTTTGCGAGCTCGAAAAGCTCATCTTGCGTTAGGCCCAAACGATTCGCCATGACTTCCAGGAACTTTCCTGTCCCAGCGGAGCATTTGTCGTTGATGCGGAAGTCCTGAACCTTGCCATTTTTCAGCAGAATCGATTTCGTGTCCTGTCCGCCGATGTCGATCACCGTGCAATCGGGGCCGAACAGATAACCTGCTCCTTTTCCATGGCAGGTGATTTCCGTTACGGTTTTATCGGCGAAGGGAACAGAGATGCGCCCGTAACCAGTAGCTACGTATACGCATTCTTCTTTCGGAAACCCTTTTTCGGCAAGCCTTTGCAGCACGGTGTTAGCGGCTTCGACGGAGCTGTAGCCCGTTGGGATAACCAGAGTGTAGAGAAGCTGAGAGCCCTTAAGAACTGCAGCTTTGGTTGCGGTGGATCCGATGCTATTCCTACGCGATAGGTCATGACTGCGCCTTGATTACTCAATTCGTGACAGGGTGTGCGAAGTAATTGGCCATACGGTCTTCTTTCTACGGACTGTTGCCCATAAAGGTTCGGGGCAACGGATTCGGGAAACAGGAAAATGACCCAGGCCGCAGAAGCCTTGGGTGGGTATGCATCGAGCGGAAGGCGCAAGCGCCGTTGGTGCAGAAAACGCGCGATGGTATGGATAAGGAAGGCACGCGCGCAGAATGGTGCTTTCCCGTAACTGTAATACTAGATCTTGGCTAGGATATTTTGATTGGGCGTCGGCGAGTACGTAAGTGGAACCATCGGTCGGCAGGGCAGTTCGCCCCTAATCGCAAATTACAAGCGCTCGGCAAGGGATGTGTCTTCTTTCTCCATTTTGTTGCACGTATTAATAAGGCTGCTATACTGCAAAGGCTGTTTTAATACACATGCGTGAAGGACTTGCGTTCGCTAGTGGCCGCCACGGCGGTTGCGAACAAAGGAATGATCTCGCGCAGAGGCACAACGAATGGAGAAAGAATGTCCAAGATTACTGTACAGACCCTGCTCGACGCAGGCACCCACTTCGGTCATCAGACCCGTCGCTGGAACCCCAAGATGAAGCCCTTCATCTTCGGCAACCGTGGCGACATCTACATCATCGACCTCAAGGAGACCATGTACGGTCTCGATGCTGTTTACACTGCAGTTTCCCGTTGCGCTGAAAAGGGCGGCACGGTTCTGTTCGTAGGCACCAAGAAGCAGGCTCAGGAATCTGTTGCTGAAGCTGCTAACCGCTGCGGCATGCCTTACGTAAACGCTCGTTGGCTCGGCGGTATGCTCACCAACTTCACCACCATCCGCTCCCGCGTTCAGCGCATGGAAGAGCTCGAAGCTATGGAAGCTGACGGCCGCATGGAGCTTCTGCCCAAGAAGGAGCAGATCCTGCTGAAGAAGGAACTCGCTAAGCTGCAGACCAACCTCAACGGTATCCGTAACATGAAGAAGACCCCTGACATGATCTTCATCATCGACACCAACCGTGAGCAGATCGCTATCCACGAGTCCCATCGCCTCAACATCCCCGTTGTTGGCACGCTCGACACCAACTGCGATCCCGACGATGTTGATTTCGGCATCCCCGCAAACGACGACGCAATCCGCTCCGTTCGTCTGCTCGCAGAGTTCGTTGCTGATGCTGTTATCGCTGGCACTGGCGCTCCTGTCACCGTTGAGGACATGACCGCAGAGCCTGCAGCTGAAGCTGCTGCAGAGGCAACCCCTGCTGAATAAGCACTAAATAAATCCATTGCAATTTCTCCCTCGCCCGTCTAGTGGGCGAGGGCTCTATCTGAAAGGAATTACCATGGCAGAAATCACCGCAGCACTCGTTAAGGAACTCCGCGAGATGACCGGCGCTGGCATGATGGAATGCAAGAAGGCTCTGGTTGAGGCTGAAGGCGAACTCGAAAAGGCCGTAGACGTGCTCCGCACCCGTGGTCTTGCTGCTGTTGCCAAGAAGGCCGGCCGCGCAACCGACGAAGGCACCGTTCTGGCTCTCGTTTCCGAGTGCGGCCATGATGGCGCTCTCGTAGAGCTCAACTGCGAAACCGACTTCGTAGGCATGAACGAAAAGTTCCATGCATATGCAGAGAAGATTGCTAAGGCCGTTCTCGCTAACAAGCCTGCCGACCTCGAGGCTCTCAAGGCTTCCGAAATTGAAGGCGAAACCGTAGAGGCTGTCGTAACCGACGCTATCCACACCCTGGGCGAAAACATCCAGCTTTCCCGCTTCGCTTTCGCTGAGCAGCCCGAAGGCGCTGTTGCTTCCTACATTCATGGTGGCGGCAAGATCGGCGTTCTGGTTGAGTTCAAGCTGGGCGACGCTTCCTTCGCAACCAACGACGACTTCAAGAAGTACGGCCGCGACGTTGCTATGCAGGTTGCTGCTGCAAGCCCCGTATCCGCAACCCGCGAATCGGTAGATCCCGCAGTTGTTGAGCACGAGATGAGCATCTACAAGGCACAGGCTGCAGAGTCCGGCAAGCCCGAGAACATCCAGGAAAAGATCGCTACCGGTCGTATGGAGAAGTTCTACAAGGAGAACTGCCTCACCGAGCAGGCTTTCGTTAAGAATCCCGATCAGTCTGTAAACGAGTACACGGCTGAGGTTGCCAAGGCTCTTGGCACCACCATCGAGATCGTTTCCTTCACCCGCTTCATGCTGGGCGAGTAAGCGAACTTAACAACGCTTTTTCTGCAAGCCCTTCCAGAGATTTGGGGTAAAACCCCTTCTCTGGAAGGGCTTGTCTGCATAATAGGGCTATAAATAGAGTAGGCATGCTTTGTTTCGATTTGGCATGGGTATGAAGAATCCGCATCAAGTAGATTGGGTGCATGAGATATGTCCGAAGAAGTAATTATTGCGCGTGAAACCAAAAACGTTTCAGGTACGGTACAGATCAGCGGTGCTAAGAACTCCGCGTTGAAGCTCATTGCGGCAACAATGCTGGGCCAAGGCAAGAGCACACTCCACAATATTCCCCATATCTCCGATATCGAGATCATGAACGACGTAATTCGCAGCTTGGGCGCAACGGTTGAATGGGATGGCCATTCGCTCATCATCGATACCGAGCATGCTGAAGGCCACGATACCCCCTATGAGCTTGTTTCGAAGATGCGCGCTAGCATTTCTGTGCTAGGTCCGCTTGTGGGTCGCTTTGGTTGCGCACGTGTTGCAATGCCGGGCGGCTGTAAAATCGGTGCCCGTAAAATCGATATGCACCTTAAGGTGCTCGAAGCTATGGGTGTTGAATTCGAAAACAGCCACGGCTACCTTTACGCTTCCACCCCCAACGGGTTGCATTCTGCCGATGTATTGCTCGAGTTCCCGAGCGTTGGCGCTACGGAAAACATGCTTATGGCTTCCGTGGTTGCTCCTGGCACGTCAGTTATCGACAATGCTGCGCGTGAGCCTGAAATCGTCGACCTTGCCAATATGCTTAATGCCATGGGCGCTCATGTAGAGGGTGCGGGTACGCCTACCATCACGGTAAAGGGCGTTGCTCTCTCCGAGATGCATCCTTGCGAGCACACTACGGTGGGCGATCGCATTGAGGCAGGCACGTTCCTAACAGCGGGTGCGCTGCTCGGCGGTCCCGTTACTGTTCAGGGAATAGATCCGTCTTATTTGCGCATGGCGCTTATGAAACTCGAGCATATGGGATGCGATATCTCCACTACGGAAGATTCCATCACTGTTTCGCGTACCCAGCCTCTCCGTGCTACTGACATTCAGACGCTTCCTCACCCTGGGTTCCCCACTGATCTTCAGGCTCAGTTCATGCTTTTGGCCTCTTTTGCAGAGGGTAATTCCGTCATCTCTGAAAATATCTTCGAAAATCGCTTCATGTTTGCCAGCGAGCTCAACCGTATGGGATCCCGTATTGCGGTTGAGGGCCATCATGCATTGGTTCAAGGAGTCAGCAAGCTTGAGGGCGCTCCTGTTTCCTCGCCTGACTTGCGTGGCGGTGCCGCTCTGGTAATTGCTGGCCTCGCCGCAGAAGGCGAAACAGTTGTGCATGACATTCACCATATCGATCGCGGCTACGAAGACTACGTTGGTAAACTGCATTCCATCGGTGCAAACGTCGAACGCAAAACGCTGTAGGTAGGTGCGATGGCAATAAGGAACAACAGGGGAATGCATGGTGGCGGCTCGGGCCGTCGCCGTTCCTCGTCTCGAAATAAAGCCGACTGGTCTTCGTCGGTAATTGGATCTCACGCGTCAGGTTCTCGCGGACCTCAGCCTCAACGTCGAGCCTCCGCCCATTCGCGACGTCCTCGTACCTCAGCGGTGCCGAGCCGCCGAACTGGCGAAGTGCGTCAGATCCATATCCAATCGCGCTCGGTTGATGAACGCACGTCGCGTCGAAAAGTGGGCCAGTCGCGAACCGAAAGCTTTATGCGCCACCGCGACAATGTAAGCCGCATCACGTTGATCATCGGCATCATCCTGATTGTGGTCATCGCGCTGAATCTCGGTACATGCGCCTATCGCAATTCGCTTTCTTCCTCGATGGCGCTCGACGACAGCAGCGTATCCGGCGCGCTCGTTTCGGCAAAGAACGATGAGCCCACTTATACGCTGCTTGCTGGTCTCAATGGAAGCGGCGAAAACGAGTGCGCCAGCTACTTGGCTGTTTTGCGCGTGGATTACCAGAACAACACGGTGTCATTGTTGAATATACCCAGCAATATTGCCGTCACCTATTCCGATACCGACTCCAAGGGGACTATGCTGCGAGATGCTCCCCATATCAAGGATGAGGGCGAACTGGTAAAGCAGGTCTCTTCGCTTATTGGCCAAGACATCAATCACTATGTAAGGATTACGGGCGAAGACTTTGCCTCGCTTATTGATTCCCTTGGCGGGTTAAACGTTAACGTGGAGCAATATGTCGATGATCCAACGGTAGGAACTGCAGTGCTCGACCCCGGTCAGCAGACCTTAAACGGAGAGCAGGCACTCGTTTATGTAAGTGCCAAAAACTACACCGATGGATACGGCCAGCGTGCCAATGTTCAAAATCAGGTATTTACTGCATTCGTGCAGGCTCTTGAAGACAAGGGCGGTCTCGATTTCGCCATGAGTGCAGACGACATCGCCGGCAAGATCAAAACGGATATGAGCTACGACGAAATCGGCAAGATTGCCTCGTTGTTCCCGAATGCAACGTTCTATTCGAATACGGTGCCGGGAAGTCAGTCCGTTTCGGGCGACAAGGTTTCCTGGTCGGTAGCCTCTTCTTCGTTCTCTCAGATTTGCGATCAGTTTAAGAGCGGCCAGAACATGGATACCTCCGTAGATACCAGCGGTGTTAACAAGAGCTCGGTTTCCATTGTGGTTCTGAATGGCGCAGGCGCTGATGGTTACAGTGCGCAGGCGGCTCAGATTCTTACCAATGCTGGCTATACCATCAAAGATACGGGTAACGCAGAATCGTTCGTGTACGACGAAACCTTGGTAATCTACCGCTCCGACGACGACAAGCTTGCCGCCGAGGCTATCGTCCAGGATCTTGGAACAGGACGCGCTGTTGCTGCAGGCGTGTACTACAATCTCTCGACCAATATCCAGGTGGTAGTTGGCAAAGACTGGACCAGCCATGTTTGATCCAGTTGCCTATATCAATGAACCGCGTTGGCGAAGCATGAGCTTGGGCCTTGAACGGATCGAAGAACTGTTGGCCAAGCTGGGAAATCCGCAGGATGCCCTTCGTTTTGTGCATGTTGCGGGCACTAATGGCAAAGGTTCAACCTGTTCGTTCGTCTCAAGCATCCTGAAAGAGTCGGGCTATAAAGTCGGCTTGTTCACCAGTCCCTATATTGAGCGTTTCGAAGAGCGCATCCGAATCAATGGCGAAAACATCTCCCTGCAGCGTCTTTCAGAGGTAACGCTGAAGGTAAAGGATGCGGCAGAGGCTATGGCTAGTCATCCGACTGAATTCGAGCTTATGACGGCTGTGGCTTTCACGTATTTTGCCGAAGAGGAGTGCGACATTGTCGTTGCGGAGGTCGGTTTGGGTGGAAGGCTTGATTCCACCAACGTTATCCGCACGGCTGAGGTTTGCGTGTTTGCCCCCATTTCCTACGATCATTGCGCGCTTCTGGGAAGTACGCTCTACCAGATTGCAGGCGAGAAGGCGGGCATCCTGAAGGCGGGCGTTCCTGCAGTGAGCGCGCCCCAAGAGCAAGAGGCCCAACGTCGCTTGAATGAAGAAGCGGATCGTTGCGCGACATCCATTCGCTACGTTGATGCTTCGTCTATTGTCGGCGATACTTCCGATTTCTCGTACGGCGGGTTCAGCCACTTGTCTGTTCAGCTGCAAGGATCGTTCCAGCGCATCAATGCGGCGGTAGCTTTGGAAGCGTGCAAGGTTCTTGTTCAGCGCGGTTGGAGCATCGACGAGCGGGCGATACGGAACGGTTTGTCTCGAGCTTCTTGGGCAGGTCGCTTTGAGTTTCTGCGTCACAGCCCCGATGCCCTTATAGATGGTGCTCACAACATCCATGCCGTGCGTGCTCTCAGTTCCGAGCTAGCATCTCGTTACGACCAGGGGAGCGTGGTGTTTTGCATGGGCGTTATGGCCGACAAAGACTATGCGGAAATGTTGAAGCTGTTGGTTCCATTGGCCAAAGCGTTTGTGTGCTACCGCCCCGATAACCCCCGTGCGCTTTCGGAATCCGATTTGGCGGATGCGGTTCAAATTGCCGTAGGAAACCATCCTGTAGAAGTGGTGGCGGCTCCTACACCTCATAGTGCGGTAGGGCATGCCCTTGAGTTTTCCGAGGGTAGTTCGCCCATTTGTTTCTGCGGCAGTCTCTATGGAATCGCCTCTATCAAAAAGGCCTGGCGTCACTTCGAGAACACCAGGCTGAACCTGTGCGCATTTGATGGTCAAAGTCCCTGTTGGATGGCAGCGGCATTGCGTGGGTTATACTAACCACTGTTGAAGTATCCCGAAAGGGCTTGGGCGGCGCCAAGTTCTGAACCTGGTCAGGTCCGGGAGGAAGCAGCCATAAGGGGCCTCTGACGAGCGCCCGGGCCTTTTCGGGATACTTGGTTTCGCCGATCAATTTGATCGGCGAAACGTGTATATGGGCGCATTTGCAACAATCAAGACGAAGGATCGCATGGAAATCATCAATTTTATTCTGGGCTTGCTTCACGATCCGCGTGGCGCAATTGCTGGCTGGATCGTAACGCTGGGTGCAGTTTGGGTGTACACCCCGCTGTTTCTCATTGTGTTCATTGAAACGGGCTTGGTGTTCTTCCCCTTCCTTCCCGGTGATTCCCTTTTGTTCGCAGCAGGTGTGTTCTCTGCTGATGGCGGTGGTTTGAACCTTGGGGCAACGCTGTTGGTGTTTTATGCCGCAGCTATTCTGGGCAACACCTCCAACTATTGGATTGCCCGTTTCTTCGGCGCCCGCATTATCGATTCGGGCAAGATCAAGGCCCTTACGCCTGAGCGTATGGCGAAGCTCGACCACTTCTTCGAAAAGTACGGTGGGCTCACAATCGTTATTACGCGTTTTATGCCGTTCTTCCGTACCTTTGCTCCCTTTATTGCTGGTACGGGGCATATGAATTTCGGCAAATTCACGCTGTTCAATTGCATTGGCGGCATTTCGTGGGTTTCGCTGTTCGTGTTGGTGGGCTTCTTTTTTGGTGGCGTGCCCTTCGTGCAGGAGCATTTCGAAATCATCGTATTGGGAATCGTGGCTGTTTCTGTTGCGCCTGCCTTCATTGGTGCTGTTAAGGCGGCTATTTCCTCTCGTAAAAGTGGAAAACGCGATTTCGAGGTTGAAGCGGCGGTTGATGCCGAGCGTATAGCTCGTGCAAAACACGCTCGCTCCGAAGAGGACGCCCGCTAAAATCGGTAAGGCACGGTAACATCCCATATGCATAAGGGCGTATGGGCGGGATCCGCTTATGCGGATGTGAAGCGGAGGCTTGGCCGTCCGCGAAGGAGGCTCTGCATGGAGGCGCTGTATCGCAAATATCGTCCGTCCACGTTTGCTGATGTCGTGGGTCAGGAACATATCGAGCGTACGCTGAAAAACGCAATCGAGCAGGATAAGGTCTCCCATGCCTATTTGTTCTGCGGTCCGCGTGGTACTGGTAAAACAACCACTGCGCGCATTCTTGCCAAGGCTTTGATGTGCGAAAAAGGCCCTACCATCGAACCTGATGGAACCTGCGAGGAATGCCAGGATATCGCCCAAGGCACCCATCCCGATGTGTACGAGCTGGACGCCGCAAGTCGCACGGGCGTTGAAAATGTTCGTGAGGAAATTATCAGCCGCGTAAGCTACGCGCCAACCCGCGGCACCTGGAAGGTCTACATCATCGACGAGGTGCATATGCTCTCGACGGCGGCCTTCAATGCACTTCTCAAAACTATCGAAGAGCCGCCGAGCCATGTAGTCTTCATTCTCTGTACCACCGATCCGCAGAAGGTTCCAGAAACCATTCTCTCGCGATGCCAGCGTTTCGATTTTCATCGCATATCGATCGAATCTATCGTTGCGCGTTTGGGCTCTGTATGCGCCGAAGAGGGTGTTGAGTTCGAGGCCGAAGCGCTCGATCTTATTGCGCATCGTGCCGAGGGAGGAATGCGTAATGCCCTTACTTCACTCGAGCAGCTCATTGCGTACTGCGGAGGCAAGGCAACGCTCGAAGGAGCGCAAAGCCTTCTTGGCTCGCTCGATAATGCCGATCTCTCTGAGATCGTAGAGGCTATTGGCCGCAGAGATGCGGCAGCATGCTTCAATTGGGTTGCTCAGTATGTAGAAACCGGTGCCGACCTTGCCCAGTTCGTCCATGATTTGGCAGAGCATGTGCGCACGTTGTACCTGATGTCTATGGCGGGCCTTGATGTAGAGTTGCAAATCAGCGAATCGATGCGCACGGTAATGATCGAAGAGCTGAAGCTCTTTGGCCAAGATCGCCTTAGTCGTATGCTTATCCTTTTGGGCGATGTGTCGAAGGAGCTGCGCGTTTCGAGCAATCCTCGCTTAACGTTCGAGATTGCCCTTACTCGTATGGTTCGTCCTGAATCGGACCTAACGCTCGAAGCCTTGGCGGAGCGGGTTGAAGAGTTGGAGAGACGTTTGTCGATGTTGGGGAACGGCTCTTCTCCTGTTGAAGTCGCTCCAGCGGCATCAGCCCGTGTTGGCGGCGGCGCTCCTCAATATGCACCTGCTCCCGCTCAGCCCGCAACACATGCACCCTCTGTTCCGATGCCCGCGCCAGTTGGTTCGTTCGGCCAGCCTGCCCCCTTTGCAGAGCCAAAGCCTCCTGCGATGCAGTCAGTGCCTGGCCATAATGCCGCTCGGTCCCAGGCTGCCGCCTCGACGGCTGCTGCTCCGTCAGTGCCGCAAACACCGATGCCTCCCGCTCCGTTGGCATCGCAAGCACCAGCACCTGCAGCTTCGCCGGCGCCTCAAACACCGGCACCTGCTCCCGCTGCTCAGCCCGTCGGGGCATTTTCCCAGGCGCCCGAAGCGGTTCAGCCGCGCCAGGCAGCAGTGCTTACCGCTCAGGTTGACCTGTCCAATCCTGCCGCCGTGCAACGTTTGTGGCATTCGGTCACCGCTTCGCTCAGGAAGGTTAATCCTGCGCGTGGCGTCCTGTTCATGAATGCCAAGGTTTTCGCCGAGGCAAATGGCCAGGGGATAGTGGTTGAATTCGGAAAAGACAGCGCTTTTGCATTCAACGCAGCCCAAAAAGTCGAAGTCCAAGAGCTGCTCGCAAAAACCATTCAGACGGTCGCAGGCGGAACTGTGCCCTACCGTTTGGCGTTGGCTGGTGGTGGCTCATCGGCTGCGCCTGTTGCCGCGCAGCCCGCGAGTGCTCAATCTGGAATGGCTCCCCAGTCAAATGCCGCGGCTCCTGCCGTCAAGAACCCTTATGCCGCCAAGGCGGTTGCCGCAGTCCGTGCGGCGCAAGCGGCAGCAAAGGCCAACCAGGCGCCAGCGACTCAGGCGGCAGCAAGGGCAAACCAGGCGCAGGGCTTTCAGTCTGCATCCCAAAACGCCGCTTCTTATGTGGCTCCCTCTGCCCACCAGCAGATGAAGGGCGGTGCAGCTTCTTCTCCATCGCCTGAATCTCAGACGGAGTCCGTCCCTAGGCATTCTGCCGAGGTACATCAGTCCCCTACAGTAACGTCTTCAGCATCCGTTGCGCCCGAACCATATGACGATCAGGTTCCCCTCGATGTGTATGGAGCAAGCGTTTCTGCTGAATACGACGAAGATCCATATGCTCATCAGTATGGGGCTTCGCCAAGCAAGCAGTTCTCATCATCGGCTTCTTATGCGCAGCCTTCCAGTGGCTCGGTTCCAGCGTCTGCGGGTTCTGCCCAGGCGGCAACGCCAGTTGCGGCGGCACCTTCCCAGGCTGGCGGCGTTGCTAACATTGTCGCTGCTGCTTCGGCGCAAGCCGCAGCTCCATCTGTTTCGGGGCAAGACGAGGCGGAGCAGATCAAGAGTATCCTCACTCAGAGTTTTGGCGAGGGGATAAAGTTTGAGGAGCTTCCCGAATAGCGTCAGCCTTTCGGTACAATGCAAAGATATGTGGCCATTTGGCTAATTGGAACGAAGCGCCCAACCCCTAACAAAGGAGAATTATGGGAATGAATATGCAGCAGATGATGCGCCAGGCGCAGAAGATGCAGAAAGAATTGCAGAAGGCTCAGCAGGAAATCGCTGAAATGACGTTCGAGGGCACTGCTGGTGGCGGCATGGTAACCGCTGTTGCTCGTGGCGACAAATCCATCGAGTCCCTTACCATCAACCCTGATGTGGTTGATCCCGAAGATGTCGAAATGCTTCAGGACATGGTATGCGCGGCGGTCAATGAGGCGCTTCGCGGCGTCGACCAGATGGGTACTGCCCGCATGAGCTCCGTTACCGGCGGTCTCAATATTCCAGGTATGAGGTAATTGCGATTCCGTGAACGCTTCATCGGCAATACAGAAGCTGCTCGATGAACTCGAGCGCCTTCCTGGAGTGGGTCCTAAATCCGCCCAACGAATTGCGTATTGGATTCTGAACGAAGAAAAAGCGGATGCTCTTCGTTTGGCCAATTCCATTATCGAAGTGAAGGACACCGTCCATTTTTGCTCTCGATGCTTTAATTACGCTCAAGGTGATCTTTGCGATATCTGCTCTTCCGAAAAACGAGACCATTCCATCGTTTGCGTGGTATCGGAGCCGCGAGATATCCCGCCGATAGAGAGAACGGGTACGTTTTCGGGCGTATACCATGTGCTCGGGGGTGCCCTTTCGCCGCTTGAGGGCATTGGTCCGGAGCGCCTTCACATCGCCGAGCTGATGGCTCGCCTTACGGACGCCTCGATTAAAGAAGTTATCCTTGCAACGAATCCAAATATTGAAGGTGAAACAACGGCCAGCTATCTTGCGCGACTAATTAAGCCTTTAGGTGTAAAGGTATCGCGCTTGGCAAGCGGTTTGCCTGTTGGCGGCGATCTTGAATTTGCGGATGAGGTTACGCTTGGTAGGGCAATCGAGTCTCGATTGGAACTATAGTGCCAGGAAGAGCGCTGCATCGAATGAAGGCAGAAGTCGTGCCGCCTTATCGAAAGCGGCCAAGCACGGCATCCTCGCGTAGGCAACGTTTGAATTCTGCCGGCGGCATCAAGTACAGCAAGAAATAAAGAGAGCTCCTTGGAACGCACCAAGGAGCTCTCTTTGCATTTACAACCGGAGGAAATCTGCTCTGTTCCAGCACACTTGCAGCAAAAAGACAGGAAGTCTAATTCTGATGGTTCTCGTGCTGTAAAGAATAGTCTTTTATAAAAGCGGGAACTTCTTCAATCTCTATATTGAGAACAATAGATAGTTCGCCGTAAATACGCCTTTGGGCGTCATCGAGCAGCTTCTTATAGGTTAACGAAGCGCCGTGTTTCTTGCTTTCTTGCTCTTGTATGCGTGCGTGCATCGATTTGCAGACCAATAAAAGCGAAAGAAAGTCGTTCGAGCGAATCAGTTCGCGGAAGTGCTCTTGGACCAAATGCGAGTTGGTGTCTTGAAAGGTATCCGGCTCAAGGTCGAAAACCATGTCGAGCGAACGTAATGCTTCTTCTTTATTAAGGGTGTGCCTCAATTCAGCGCTGCGAGAGTGGGGCACATAGGCCTTTCCGAGGCGTTTCTCTATCGGAGCAAGTATGTAATAGAGCTCGTTTTCGTCTCCGGCGAGAGAGACATGAGCATCGTTTTGGATTACTTGGCAGATTCCCAGAGATGAATAGATGACGTATTCGCCGACTTCATAAGGCATACAGTCGCCTTCTTTCTAAAACTACTTTGCAACAATGATAAACCTACGAAGTGTCATGTATGTGTAAATGCACACAACTTAAGGCGAACGGCACTTTGCTGACCTGGGGTTTTGCAAAAAAGTGAAGCAAAGTTGAAAAAAATTACAATTTCCCCCTTGCAATCCCCCTAAAGCGGGGTATTATAGCTAAGCCTTCTGACGAGGGGGCGCCCGCAAAGGGCGGCACCGAGTCGGCGAGCGGCCCGCAACGCGGGGCGCGGGGCCGGAAGAGGAAACTTTCTCAAAAAAGTCCTTGACACGGCGG
>ERZ1026888.327-NODE-327-length-28149-cov-9.990283_pt1 | contig 28149 bp, 16 predicted proteins | sample MGYA00380174_ERZ1026888 | MGnify/ENA primary metagenome ERZ1026888 (study PRJEB33269, sample SAMEA4719810) | human gut metagenome | biome: human-associated habitat; feature: organic feature; material: feces | place: Cameroon | collected 2013-10 ...
CGTACATCGAAAACCGTGACGGCAATACACCCGTCAAGTTCCATCAGGCTGACACGTTGTCAAGGGCTTTCAAGCTGCTTCATTCATACGGCTTGCACATAGGCATCTTCCGTGCCGATTGCGGCTCCTATTCGGAGGATATAGGTACACCTACCGCTGCATCATAACCAATGACTGGGACAGTGAAGAGAAGAACGTTATCGAAACGTACAACAAGCGTGGGGCGAGAGAGCGCGACTTCGACCGTCTCAACAATGACTTCGGATGGAAGCATCTGCCATGCTCCTTCTTGAACGAGAACATCGTGTACATGATGCTGACAGCCTTCTGCATGAATTTCTTCTCGTATTTCATAAGAGCCGTGTCATCCGTATTCACCAGCTTGTCTCCTACGTCAAGAGTCAAGAAGTTTGAAGACTTTGTCTGCTAATTTAGGGTATAAGTACAAAAATAACGTTTTTCTTTGACGGAAACAACAAAAAGCGAATAAAAGTATATAAGTTTGCTATTTAGTTCTGTTTATGAATCCTACCTATAAGGCAAGATATCTTATCAAGCAATCGTGTTGATAAAATCCCTTAAAACTGTGTAAATGAATGTGAAAACGACTCTGCTTTTAGTAACTATAATAAATTAGCATCAAAATACGTTGCCAATCCGTTGCCAAAATTATAAAAGCAAAAATCCTAACTGCTCATATTCAAGCAGTTAGGATTCTGTATGGTGCGCCTGATAGGACTCGAACCTACACGTCGCGAGACACCAGATCCTAAGTCTGGCGCGTCTACCAATTTCGCCACAAGCGCAATTTTGCGGTGCAAAGATACGGTATTTTTTCCACCTGACAAAATTTATTGCGCTATTTATTTTAGAGTCAAAGACATTACACCGTCTGATGTATAAACTGACATTACATCGTCTGATGTATAAACTGACATTACGACGTTTGATTCATAAACTGACATTACACCGTCTGATGGATAAACTGACATTACACCGTCTGATACACTAACGGAGATTATGCCGTTCTGTCATGGCGACTTGCATGGACATCATGCGGATAGGGAGCTGTGAGCTACCCTATCCCGGCATGATGCAGACAAAAAGAAAAAGAAGCGGGACTAATAGTCCCAAAGGAGACCGGAGTTCTCCTTGCTCAATTCGTCACTTCCACCAGTGCCGCCCGGTGGAGGGGCGATTGGCGTGTTGGGGTCCACTTTGCTTTCTCCACCGGTCTTTGACAATTGTTGCATCACGCCCTCGATATGACATTTCACGAGCGTGGTCTGTGGGGTGATATATGTTTTCTTGTTCATTGTTACATTTATTATTAGTTTCTACAAGCTGTAAGAACTTGACAGCGAAAAGTTGTCAGAACTTGCTGCTACAAGTATTCAGAACTTGTTACTTCAAGTTATCCAGAAACTTGTTTGCTACAAGTATTCTGGAGCTTGCTTACTTCACTACTTTCTTTCCGCTAACCACATACACGCCGCCGGGCAATGCCTGGAACTGTCGGTATGAGGTTGCCACAACCTGTCCGTTGAGATTATACACCTTACCGTCTGCTGCGGTGACGCTGTCTGCCGGTATGTCACCGTCGATCAAGATACCGTCGATTGCCGAAGTCTCATCGGTTGTCACATTGCTGCCCATGCCCACGGTGAGTTTCTTTGCCTCAGACACTCCGTTGGTGCCGATATTCTTGAGATAACCACGGAAGCCCTTCAGCGTGCCCGGGTCGCCGACGAAATTCTTGAACGAGCCGTCTTTGTTGCTGATGAAGCAGTCGCCCTTCTTCACCGTCAGGCCGTTGCTGTAGCTCGACATCCATACATATCCGTTGCCCTTGCACCATTCTGCCGGCTGAGTGTTCTCTATCGTCACGTAAGGATAGCCTTTCACCTCTGCCGTATTGATAGAGGCGACATCCTTTGTCGGTTTGATGAGGAACGGTTTGCCAGCCACGATATTGTTGTAGGCATGGCGCACGAAAATCGCCTTCGTTCCCTCCACACGGTCGAAATACAGAATCTGCGTTCCGTTGGGAGTATCCCTGTCGTAAGTCTTTCCGAATATGGCATCCACCTGCTGCTTGTTCAGGCTGAACGGCAGCACGCATGTTGTCCACACGCCAGCCGCCATTGCGCGGTTCACCTTCGCCGTGGTCAGTTCGCCAGCCTTGGTCAGTTCGATGGTGTTTGCGGCGGCCTCATCAAATTCATAGTTCTTCACCGTCTGTCCCTTAGCCTCATCAAATGAGAATCCATAGAAACCGAGTTTCGAACCATAGTTATATATATAATATGTCTTGCCAGCCTTCACATCGAAGGTGTAAGTCACAGCCGCATCCACCAGCACCGACCATCCGTGAGAACCCTTCACATTGTCGTCGGCACCATTGTTTGGTGTGGCATAACTGCCCCATGTAACCTTGTTGTCGATGTTGCTCTCATACACGTTGTTCTGGAATCCCGTGGCAGTCATCTCAAATGAAGTCATGCCGCGGAAATGATTCTTCACGTCTTCAATGGTAGGCGAAGGATTGCTATTTTTTTTGCCGCCGCCAGTGGTAGAAGGACCACTCGCCAGTCCAGCGATATTACAAGGATAGTTTGTTATCTTGTACGGATCCTTCAGGTCGCCCGTTGCGTTCTTGTCTGCCACAGAGAGCTTACCGCCGGTAGCGCTGATTGTCGCCTCAGAAGCCACCACCTTTCCAGCCTCGTCCAACACGAACACACGGCGCTGCGGACGGTATGCATAGACGCCACCCGACTTGTCGAACACTCCGTTCTGGAACACGCTGACGCTGACCTTACCGTTGGTCTTTGGCTCCACCGTGAGATATGCTCCCGAGCAAGGCACATAGAACATCGGATCTACCGTGCCGCCCTTTACCTTCTGCAGTTTGCCGTCATACCACTGAGTCTCGCTTGGCAACGGACAGGCACCGTCTTCCTGACGCGCATTCTGCCATGTGATGCCCGAGAGATAATAGTCGAAACCCTTTATCAACCAAGTTGCCGGCGACGAGTCACCAGCCCATTTGTTGTTCTCGCCATAGGTGAGGCCCTCTTTCGATACGGGAGCCGTTTGGCGGTCGGTGAAGCTCCATCCGCCGAGAGTCACGGCAAGAGTCTTGTTCTGATTGAATAATGGTGTCATCGGACTGTATTTCTCTCCTGAGCCTGTGGCTTTGACGCGATATTTTGCAGGGTCGTCCACCGACACGAGGATATACGAGAACACATCCTCAAAGCCATCTCCGCTCACTGCCACCTGAATCTTGACATTGTCGCCGGCGCTCACGCCCTCTATCTTGCCCGTTGTGGCATCCACCTTACAAACATCGGGTGCGAAGGATGTCCACTCCATGGTGTATTTGCTATTGTCGATTGCCGTGCCCGATTCAGTAACGCTTACGGCTGGAGCATCCACTACTTCGCCAACATAGATTGTCTTGGCGGCAGAAGGATTGAGAGTGACCACCGGAACGGCATAAGACGCTTTCACATCAACGGTGAATGTCACGGCATCCGGAGCGTCATACTCCTGGCTATAGTCAAACTCTGTATCGGTGCCTTGATTGATGATTTTAGGAGTGGCGCTCACCGTTATCTGATACTTCCCCTCAGCACCGAAGGTGTATGTCATTTTGTTGTTAGAGCCAGAAAGCTTTGGCAAAGCCGAACAAGTGTAACCCACGTTGAAATATCCGCTCACGTCCTCTCCTCCATAATTGAGAGGCACCTCGATGGTCTTCTTCGTGCCCTTTGCCACCTTGATGGTTGTAGCATTGAAAGCAGACATGAACTCGGGCTTCATCTTGCCCTTCCTCACGGTGAACGTGAAGTCCTCTGTTGCTTTGGTATATTGTCCGGCAAGCTCAGCCGACGGTGTAGCCGTAACGGTGACGTGGGTGACGCCTTCAGTATAATTGAACTGGCTTCCAGCCGCCGTGAAAACACCTTTGTCATTGATGGTCACGTTATCGTTATCGGTAGAGAAAGACAGTTTATAATCTGTGCCGAGAGTAAGCAGTTTGTCACCAATGCCATACACTCTCACTTCCGGCTGCCGTGTCTCTTCGTCGGTGACATTCATCTCCACGTTTTCCACGGCAATAACCAGAGGAGAGGTCGTCGGAGTAGTGGTCTTGCGGGTGATGGTGATGGAAGAGAGAAAATTGGATTTTTCACTCCAAAATACAAATATTTCGTTTTTCCCTTTCAGCACAGAATTTGCATCCAAAGTATAAGAGCCATTTGATGTTGACACGCTGTTAGAAGAGGATGCCTCAGCCGACAGTTTGAACGCTTTGCTATTGTCTTTTATATTTATCACATCACCATCATCCAAAGACTTGTCAAGATTTATACGAATATAGTTTTTACTTTTATCACTAACAGTAATAGAAGCATTAGAGAAAGGTGTCCAATCCTGGCCACGAGTATTCACCAAAGTAACGGTTCCTCCTGTTATCGCAGCATGTTCGTCTGTGAGTTGTTTATAAGTTGGTACAGCAGTAGTTCCTTCTGCTACCGTCAATGAAGCAGGACTACTGTTTATCTCCATCGAAAACAATGTCGTCTCCATGGTCTCGCCACCTCCAGTATTTTCCTTTTTGAAATTAGCCTTCACGTTGGCGTCGGCAGCGATGGAACTGATGGTATATACATTGTCGGATGCCTCACCACCGGTTGCCGTCCAGCTGTCAAACACATATCCCGTGTTTGCATTGGCTGTGAATACAAGTTTTGTGCCCTCCTCAACCTGTGTTCCGGAGGTCACCACATTGCCGGCGCCGTCCTTGATTTCCACCGTTCCGTTCACTGCCGTAGCAGTGACGGTGAATTTCTGCTTGTCGGCAGAAGAGTTGGAATTAACCTTGATATTCGTCGCACTCGTCTTTATGCTTGTGCTGCCCACAGTAGCCACGCAGTAGTAGTCGCCTGTGGTCTGAGGAGTAAACTGAGCCTCTTTAGTTCCAGCTCCATCTACGGCATTGCCTGTCGTAGCGTCATACCACTGGTATGTCGCCTTAGCCGCATCCGTGCCACACACCTCCACTACGGGAGCCGTAGCGCCCGACTGCGTCAGGTCGTAAGCTGGCTTCAGGTCATAAGAGAAGAGAATCGAGGCATTGTCCTGATTCTGATAAGCGCGCTCATACTCCGTTGCCGCCATGATGAAACCGCCGAGCACCTTGCCTTCGGTGATTCCCTCCTTTTTCTCCACCATCGGCACGTCATAGCCCAGCAGATAATATTCATTGGAACCGTCGCGGTATTTCTTGCCACCTTTAGCATAATCATTACCCGTTCCACCGCCAAGACCGGCCGACCGGCAGCTGCCCCATATCTCCAGACTTCCGTCTTTCAGATATGTGTAGTTGTTCACCAGACATTCAAAAGCCTTCCTGGCGTTCTCCTTGTATTTGGCGTCAATCAGTCCGAGACGCGCCGCCTTAAACAAAGCCGCAGAGAAGATTGCCGTGGCAGATGTCTCGATATAGTTGGTAGTGCTTTTTGGCTTGCCAGACCAGCTGCTGTTGTAGCTTGTCGCAGTGAAAGTATTGTCCTTGTCGAGCAGCTGATACCATCCGCCATTGTCTGCTTGACGCGCCACGATGCCTGCGGCGAGGTCTTGCAGATGGTTTCTCAGAGTGGTGTAGTTGGCGTCAGAAGTCCTTCCTGCCTTACCCATCGCTTCGAGGGCATCCACGAGGGCGAAGATATACCATGCGTTGGCGCGTCCCCAATAGGCTGCCGAATGAAAGGTGTATGGCTTCGTCGTGCCGTTCAGTCCTGCCCATGTGTCGGCATGCGACTTAGACGTTCCCGTTCCTGCATTCGCCTCAAAGGCGTGATACATCAGCTTGTCTGTAGAATTCCAGCACATGTTCCACACGATATTGAGCTGTTTGACCACCATCTCCCAATCCTTGTCAGCGCTGCCAAACACGTTTGAGCCGGCGCCATTGAAATTCACTATCTGAGCGAGCAGTGCCGAACCCATATATGCGCCGTCGAGCCACATCTGGTTGTTGTAGGCTGTCTTGTGAAACCATCCTCCCACTACTGCGTCGCTGGCGAGAGTGCCAGACGGGATGCTATTGTTCTTGTTGTGGGCAATGAGACCAGTCGTTGCCCTGCCGATAGCCGTTTGGGCATTTGTCTTATCAGTTGCCGATGCATTCTTGTAGTTATAGATTCCGATGTAGAGCTTCACGGCGTTGAGGTCGTCGAGGCTGCCGCCACCGTTTGGCACGCTATTATAATAAGCATCGCCATACTCCTTTACGCTGGCAAACCAAGGCTTCGACCAATCGAAATTCTGATAATAGTCGGCTGCCTCTATCATCGACTTTGCAACGAGACCCGGGACATAGTCCAGCTTATCTTTCGAGTCTTTACGCTTAATCTCCACACTGGTTCCGTCGGCTTTATACTTCGCCAGACCGAAAGCTGTGGAATTGGCATAAAAATCATGCGCCCTGGAGTTTATCGCCCACTGCGAATACCTCACCCCCGGATTGAACTTCACGCCATCGCCGTCGCCCGCCGCCTTTGCCGCCACTGTGGCGAAAAGCATAGCGAAGAGAGGGACGATACGCAGAATCCATCCAGACAGGGCATGCCCTTTCTGCGACACGGATATGCCGCAGCCAAAAGATTGCTCTTCTTTCTTCATAAACAGATAACTGAATTTTGTTTGTAAATTAATTTTTATATACTTCTTAGTAGTCTGAATGAGGAGTCTTCTCTTTCCTCATCAGTAAAATATCGAAATTGTCTTCGTACCAAATTGTGCCGGCAAAGGTAATGAAAAAAATTGACTAATCGAATAGTGTGATGTTAAAAAACAAGGAATATATAGCGAAATTGGGCAGATTTCGCATCTATTTTCCTACCCCAATCAGTCAATTACCATTAAGGGATTCTTAGCCTGACAATTTGCCACAGTCAGACTTTCAGTTTCAGTAATACAAATAAAAAAAAGGGTAAGCTATTCCGCCACCACACGTATCGTCATCGTGGTGGGATCGAAGCGGATGCCACGCTTGTCGATAAACCGCGACAGGGTGCCGTCGGCGGCGAGGGCGGCGGTAGGTCCGGTGATGAGCCGCTCATGAGTCATCACCCACAGGTCGTCGGCAATCTGCAGGGCCAGTTCGAGGTCGTGTGTGGAGAGGAGTATCGTCTTGCCGTTGTCATGACACAGCGAACGGAGCATCTGCAGTGTCTCCACCTTGCTGCCATAGTCGAGAAAAGCCGTAGGCTCGTCGAGAAACACCACGCTGGTCTGCTGCGCCAGAGCCTTCGCCGTCATCATCTTCTGTCGCTCACCGTCGCTCAGTGTGCCTGCCATGCGTCCGGCAAGATGCTCTATGCCCACCATACGCAGGCTCTCGCCCACAATGCGCCTGTCGTCATCGCTGAGGCGTCCGAAGAATCCCGTGTACGGGCTGCGCCCCATGGCAGCCATCTGAAACACGGTGAGGTTCTGCACCTGCGGCCGCTCCGTGAGCACCACTCCGATGAGCCTCGCCAGTTCCTGACGGGTGAACGAGTCAATCTCTCTCTCGCCGAGCATTATCTCTCCGCCGAGCTTAGGTTGGAAGGCGGAGATGGTGCGCAGCAGGGTGGACTTTCCCACTCCGTTGTCGCCAATAAGACAAGTGAGACGACCGGGATGCAGGGCAGCTTCAATACCCTGCATCACCACTCGTCTGTTTGTCGTCTTGCCATATCCGATCGTGAGATCGGAAAGTCGCAATATGTCTTTCATTTCAATTCCTTTTCAGAATCAGTTGTTTCTGCAAGCAGGGCGCGCCCGTTACTTCACGTCGCCCACCTTGATGAGATATTCGGCAATCTGAACGGCGTTCAGTGCGGCACCCTTGCGAATCTGGTCGCCGGTGAGCCACAGCGTGTTGCCATTGTCGTCGGCAAGATCCTTGCGCACACGGCCCACATACACATCGTCGTGGCCGGCACTCTCCAGAGGCATCGGATATACATAGTTCTGAGGGTCGTCTTCGAGGGTCACTCCCGGCGCCGCCTTCAGAGCCTGGCGGATTTCCTCCACGGTGAGCGGACGCTCGGTCTCGAACCACACGCTCTCTGAATGTGAGCGCAATGACGACACGCGCACACAGGTGGCACTCGTGCGTACATCGGAGTGCATTATCTTGCGTGTCTCGTTATACATCTTCATCTCCTCCTTGGTATAGTCGTTAGGAGTCATCTTGTCTATCTGCGGAATCACGTTGTAGGCAAGCTGATGAGGAAATTTCTCCACGTGTGTGGTGCTGCCCGTCTCCAGAATGTCCCTGTATTGCTGTTCCAGCTCCGCCATGGCAGCCGCTCCTGCTCCCGAAGCGCTCTGGTATGAGGCGATGTGTATCTTCCTGATGTGGCTCAGCTTGTCGATGGGGTTCAGCACCACCACCATCATTATCGTGGTGCAGTTAGGGTTGGCGATGATGCCGCGCGGACGCTTCAGGGCATCCTCGGCATTCACTTCAGGCACTACCAGAGGCACGTCGTCGCACATGCGGAAGGCACTGGAATTGTCGATCATCACGCAACCGTATTTCGTTATGGTGCCGGCAAACTCTTCTGATGTGCCGCCGCCGGCCGAGGTGAAGGCGATGTCGATATCCTTGAAGTCATCGTTGTGCTGAAGAAGCTTCACCTCATATTCCTTGCCCTTGAAGGTGTATTTTCTGCCTGCCGAACGCTCAGAACCGAACAACACGAGGTCGTCCATAGGGAAATCTCTCTCAGCAAGGATACGCAGGAACTCCTGTCCCACGGCACCGCTTGCGCCTACTATTGCTACTTTCATATCTACTTTTTAATTTGATTTGTGTTTAATAATCGCACGTTTATCTTAATTATTATTGCAAAATTACAACTTTCGATGTACATCTCGCCAATTCTAACATTTTTTTTGCACCTTTGCATTAAATTTAGTGCATTATGATACCGGATATTTCCAATTACCTGCCTGTTACAGACCCGACGATGATTTTCTTCGTCGTGCTCTTCATAATCCTCGCGGCACCTATCGTGATGGGGAAACTGCGCATTCCACACATCGTGGGAATGGTGCTCGCTGGTGTGGTAGTTGGCAAATACGGTCTGAACATTCTGGAGCGCGACAGTAGCTTCGAACTGTTCGGGAAGGTGGGACTTTACTATATCATGTTTCTCGCCGGACTGGAGATGGACATCGAGGGACTGAAGAGCAACGGCAAGAAGGTGGCACTGTTCGGACTGCTCACCTTCCTGCTGCCTTTCGCACTGACCTACTGGGCGAGCAGCTCGCTGCTGCACTATAACCCCACGGCAACGCTGCTCATCAGCAGCATCATGGCATCAAACACGCTCATCGCCTACCCTATCGTTTGCAAATACGGACTGCAGCGACATGTCAGCGTGACACTGTGTGTGGGGGCTTCGATGATAGCCCTGACGCTGGCGCTGGTGGTGCTGGCAGCCATAGTGGGCTCGTTCGGCAGCGGCGCCGGAGTGGGATTCTGGTGCCTGTTCCTGCTGAAGATATTCCTGTTTGTGGCAGGCGGACTGATGCTGCTGCCGAGGATGGCACGATGGTTCCTGAGGCGGTATTCGGATGCCGTGGCGCAGTATATCTTCGTGATGGCGCTGATGTTCCTCAGTGCGGCGGTATCGGGGTTCATCGGACTGGAAGGGGTGTTCGGAGCGTTCTTCGCCGGACTGATCCTAAACCGCTACATACCCCACGTGTCGCCGCTGATGAACAGACTGGAGTTCACGGGCAACGCGCTCTTCATCCCATATTTCCTCATCGGAGTTGGAATGCTGATAAACGTGAGGGTGCTGTTCACTGGATGGCACACTGTTTTCGTGATATTCTGCATCATATTCTTCGGCACGCTGGGCAAAGGACTGGCGGCATACGTCATGAAGGGCGTGTTCAGGATGCCATGGTCTAACGGCAACATGATGTTCGGCCTCACATCATCGCATGCCGCCGGATCTATCGCCATCGTGATGGTGGGAATGAAACTGCAGACCACACCTGGCGAATATCTCGTTGACTCCGACATGCTCAACGCCGTGGTGATAATGATTCTCTTCACGTGTGTCTTCGGATCGATGATGACCGACAACGCCTCGCAGAAGATAACGCTGACCGAGGGACTGGCGTCTGAAAGCGAAGGGAAGAACGACGACGAGAAGATTCTCGTGCCGCTGAGATCGGGCGGACAGATAGAGACGCTGATGAGCATGGCGCTCATGATGCACAACAACAAGCTGAACCGCGGACTGATAGGTCTCAACGTGGTGTATGACGACGAGGACAGCCAGAAATTCCAGGCGCTCGGAAAGCGCACACTGGAGGAAGCGACGAAGATGGCAAGTGCCGTAGACGTGAGGATGCTCACGCAGAGCCGGCTAGCTACAAACATCACAAACGGCATCATACACGCCTTCAAGGAGTATGACGCATCGGAAATAATAATGGGACTGCACGAGAAGAAGACCGACGGCGACAAGTTCTGGGGGATATTCACACCAGACCTCGTGAACCAGCTGAACAGGCAGATTATACTATGCCGGTGCAACAGGCCGCTGAACACGCTGAGGAGGATTGTTGTGGCGGTGCCGTCGAGGGTGGAGTTCGAACAGGGTTTCTACCGCTGGATAGAGAGGCTGGCGAGACTGGCTGAAAACCTGAGCTGCCGGATAATATTCCACGGAAGGATAGAATCGACATCGCTCATCAATGAATATATACGCAACCAGCACCCGGGAGTGAGGGCTGAATATGTATTGATGGAACACTGGAAGGAATTCACACAGCTGGCGCAGCAGATGAGCAGCGACCACATGCTCGTGGTGATTTCGGCAAGACAGGGCACGGTGTCATACAAACCGGTGTTCGAACGGCTGCCGATGGAGCTATACCGACACTACCACGAGCATAACCTGATGGTGGTGTTCCCCGACCAGAACGGACAGTCGCCTGAGGACATGACATTCACGGCGCCACAGCATCACTCCGTTGACAGTGCTTACTCTTCGATAGTAAACTGGGTGATGAAGAAGATAGACAAATGACGCTCCGACGCATCATGACAAGCCACGGGAGGAAACGGAAGACAACAATAAACCGACAATATAACAGACAATGATCGACATAAAGAATATCACAAAGAGCTTCGGCTCGCTGCAGGTGCTCAAGGGCATCGACCTGCATATAGACAAAGGAGAGGTGGTGAGCATCGTGGGACCGAGCGGTGCGGGAAAATCTACTCTGCTGCAGATAATCGGTACGCTCGACTCACCCGACAGCGGGGAGATAATGATTGACGGAGTGGACGTGAGGAGACTGAACCAGAAAAAGCTCTCTGACTTCCGCAACAGAAACATCGGCTTCGTGTTCCAGTTTCATCAGCTGCTGCCTGAATTCACGGCGCTTGAGAATATCATGATTCCTGCCTTCATAGCGGGAATGTCGAAAAGCGAGGCTAAGAAACGTGGCATGGAACTGCTGGACTTCATGGGACTCGCCGACCGCGCCAAGCATAAGCCCAACGAACTGTCGGGCGGAGAGAAGCAGCGTGTGGCAGTGGCAAGGGCTCTGGTGAACAACCCGGCTGTGGTGCTCGCCGATGAACCGTCGGGAAGCCTCGACTCCAAGAACAAGGCGGAGCTGCATCAGCTCTTCTTCGACCTGCGCGACAAGACGGGACAGACTTTCATCATCGTGACCCACGACGAACAGCTGGCAAGCATCACCGACCGCACGATAAAGATGAGGGACGGTATGCTGGAGAAAGAAGCGGAAGCTGGGGCATCACAGGATGCTGAAGCTGACGCAAAAACGGAAATGCCGGCATCACAGAATTCAGGAACAGAAGTGAGAACGGATGCGGAAACGGGAAGCGAGTCAGGAAAGTAAACGAAAAAGAAGAAAAAAGCGACAAACTATGAAAGGAATAAAATTAGGCGAAATGAACACCATGAAGGTGGTGAAGGAAGTGGACTTCGGCATGTATCTCGACGGTGGCGACGAGGGTGAAATCCTGTTGCCAACACGCTACGTGCCGGAGGGCTGCAAACCGGGCGACACTCTCGACGTGTTCGTATATCTCGACCAGGACGAGCGCCCCGTAGCCACCACGCTGACTCCAAAGGCGATGGTGGGCGAGTTTGCTTACCTCGAAGTGGCTTGGACAAACCAGTTCGGAGCATTTCTCGACTGGGGACTGATGAAGGACCTCTTCTGCCCCTTCCGCGAACAGAAGATGAAGATGGTGAGGGGAAACTCGTATATCGTACACATACACCTCGACAAGGAGAGCTATCGCATCATGGCTTCGACAAAGGTGGAGAGGTATCTCAGCGAGGAGACTCCCGACTACAGGCATGGACAGGAGGTGGACCTGCTGGTATGGCAGAAGACGGATCTGGGATTCAAGGTGATTATAGACAACAAATACGGCGGACTGGTATACAAGGATCAGATATTCAAATATATCCACACCGGCGACCGCATGAAGGGATATATCGGCACCGTGCGCCCCGACGGCAAGATCGACGTTACGCTGCAGCCCACGGGAAAGAAGCTGTCGAGAGAATTCTCCGACACCCTACTCGACTACCTCAAGGAGAACAACGGCTACTGCAACCTTGGCGACAAGAGCAATGCAGAAGATATCTACGACCGCTTCCAGGTGAGCAAGAAGACTTTCAAGAAGGCTATAGGCGACCTGTATAAGCGCCATATCATAACGCTGGAAGAGGGCGGCATGGGTATCGTATTGGTGGAGAAATAGAGGGATAACCTACAGGAACGGCATTACGATAAGAATTATCCAAAATTCTCCCCACAGCGTGGGGAACGATACCCCCTAATGTGGGGTTTCATTCCCCACGCTGTGGGGAAAATCCGGACATAAATTTATGTCGGCGTAATTGTATGGATAATGGATTTAAAACGAAACGGTTATTAGGCCGTATAATGTAATATTTTATAGCTGCTTGCAGCCTTTTGTTTTATATTACCGAATCAGACTGAAAAAGCCTGGGATATCGCAAGCGGTGCGATTCCCAGGCTTCATTATTAATAGTCTTAAAGAAAAGTATGTACGGAGTTGATTAGAACTCTGCCGTCTTAGGTGTCCTTGGGAAAGGAATCACGTCGCGGATGTTCTGCATACCTGTAACGAAGAGGATGAGACGCTCGAAACCAAGTCCGAAACCACCGTGAGGACATGTTCCGTACTTACGTGTGTCGAGATACCACCACATATCCTTCATCGGGATATGGCGCTCATTGATTTCTGCCGTCAGCTTCTCAAGGCTCTCCTCACGCACGGAACCGCCGATGATCTCGCCGATCTGCGGGAAGAGAACGTCGGTGCCCTGAACGGTCTGGCCGCTCTTGCCGCCGAATCCAGACTCCTCCTCGTCTATCTTCATATAGAATGCCTTGATAGCCTTAGGATAGTTTGTCATGATGACAGGCTTCTTGAAGTATTCCTCCACGAGGTAGCGCTCATGCTCAGAAGCGAGGTCGTCGCCCCACTCGCATGGGAACTCGAACTTTCTGCCCTTGGCGATGGCGTCCTGCAGAATCTTGATACCCTCGGTGTATGGCAGACGTACGAAGTCTGACTCGAGAACGCCCTTCAGACGCTCGATGAGTCCCTTGTCTATCATCTTGTTGAGGAACTCCAGGTCGTCCTGACAATGCTCGAGAGCCCAGCGGATACAATATTTGATGAAGTCTTCCTCAAGGTCCATCAGGTCGGCGAGGTCGATGAATGCCACCTCCGGCTCCACCATCCAGAACTCTGCAAGGTGGCGTGGAGTGTTGGAATTCTCTGCACGGAAGGTAGGACCGAAGGTATAGATAGCACCGAGAGCCGTTGCTCCAAGCTCACCCTCGAGCTGTCCGCTCACCGTAAGCGATGTCTGCTTTCCGAAGAAGTCATCATCATACTTTATCTTGCCGTCCTCGTCCTTCTTCAGGTCGTAGAGGTTCTTTGTGGTAACCTGGAACATCTGTCCGGCTCCCTCGCAGTCGCTCGCCGTGATGATAGGAGAATGGAAATAGAAGAATCCATGCTCATGGAAATATGTGTGTATAGCCATCGCCATGTTATGACGGATGCGCATCACGGCACCGAAAGTGTTGGTACGCAGACGCATGTGGGCATACTGGCGCATATACTCGAAGCTCTGGCCCTTCTTCTGCATCGGATAGTCGCTGCCGCAAAGACCATACACCTCGAGGCTCTCACACTGGATCTCTACCGTCTGACCGGCACCCTGGCTCTCAACGAGAACACCGGTGGCGCTGATGCACGAACCTGTGGTGATCTGCTTGAGCATCTCGGCATCAAACTTTGATGGGTCTACTACAACCTGTATATTCTTTATCGTAGAACCGTCGTTAAGGGCGATGAAGTCTACAGCCTTGCTGCTGCGGTGTGTCCTAACCCAGCCTTTCACGTTGACCGTTGAACCGAAATCGGTGAGCTTCAACGCGTCAACAACTTTTGTTCTTTTCATATTGAGTTGATTTCTTGTTGTTTTGCTATTCTTTGTCACAGCTGCCGGATGTGACAATCCGCCGCTGTGAAGAAAAACTCAGAAAGCCCAGAGTCCTTCTCTGAGCCTTCCTTATAGTTGTATTCGATTATTCGAACGCTCCCATGCGCAGCATGTCAACCTCCTTCTCGGTGAGGAAGCGCCAGTCGCCACGACGCAGGTTCTTCTTTGTGAGTCCTGCAAACTGCACGCGGTCGAGCTTCACCACTCTGTAGCCGAGGCTTTCGAAGATACGGCGCACGATACGGTTGCGGCCGCTGTGGATCTCGATGCCCACCTGACTCTTGTCTGTAGGATGAGCATACTCGATGGCGTCTGCATGCACCTCACCGTCGTCGAGAGTGATGCCCTCGGCAATCTGCTGCATGTCGTGGGCAGTGACGTTCTTGTCGAGGTATACGTGGTAGACCTTCTTCTTCAAGAACTTAGGATGAGTGAGCTTGCTGGCGAGGTCGCCGTCGTTGGTGAGCAGAAGCACACCGGTGGTGTTTCTGTCGAGGCGTCCTACAGGGTAGATGCGCTCAGGACAAACGTTCTTCACGAGGTCCATCACAGTCTTGCGCTGCTGTGGGTCGTCGCTTGTTGTAACATAGTCCTTTGGTTTGTTGAGGAGCACGTAGACCTTCTTCTCAAGAGACACGTTCTGGTCGTGGAACTTGATCTCGTCGCTGCGCTTCACCTTTGTACCGAGCTCTGTGACTACCTGTCCGTTGACGGTAACCACACCTGCCTGGATGAATGCGTCGGCCTCACGACGGCTGCAAACGCCGGCGTTGGCGAGGAACTTGTTCAGACGTACCGGTGCATCCGGGTCTACGTTGACTTCCTTATATTCTATTCTCTTCTTGAGACTGTACTTTGCATTTGGATCGTAGTCGGCTGTGCGAGGACGATAGCCACCCTGACGGTTGCCATAACCGCCCTGACCGCCACGCTGCTGATAACCGCCCTGACGGTTGCCATAACCGCCCTGACCGCCGCGCTGCTGATAGCCGCCCTGACGGTTGCCATAACCGCCCTGACCGCCGCGCTGCTGATAACCGCCCTGACGGTTGCTATAACCGCCCTGACCGCTGCGCTGCTGATAACCGCCACGCTGCTGGTAGCCGCCGTTGTCGCCATCCTGGTTGTAGCGAGGACGATAGCCGCCCTGACCGCCACGCTGCTGATAGCCGCCGCCGTCGCCGTCCTGATTGTAGCGAGGACGATAGCCACCCTGACCGCCACGCTGCTGATAGCCGCCGTTGTCGCCATCCTGATTGTAGCGAGGGCGATAGCCGCCCTGACCGCCACGCTGCTGATAGCCGCCGTTGTCACCGCCCTGGTTGTAGCGAGGACGATAGCCGCCCTGACCGCCACGCTGCTGGTAGCCGCCGCCGTTGTTGTCGTGCTGCAAACCTGCGCCGAACCCCTCCGGACGGAAGCCGCCGTCATTGTTGTTGTCATAGCTACGATTTGTGCTGTAGGCGCGCTGGGCTCCGCCGATACGAGGACGCATGGTACGTCCGCCGTTGTTGCGATAGCCTCCACCTTGATAATCATTCGAGCGATAGCCCTCGCGGCCACCCTCGTTACTCTGTGCGGATGTGTTCTCCGTCTTGTTGTCGAATTCTTCTGCCATAATAATTAATAGTTGTTTGTTGAAATAGCCTCACGGCTGTAAATAAAAAGATATTGTTTATAATCAGATGCCAGTGTATGAGTGTGGCGTGATTGCCATCAGCTCAGCCTTCACGGCATCACTGACATTAAGAGTCTTGATGAACTCATGGATAGTCTCCTCCGTCATTGTCTTATTGGTACGGGTGAGGGCCTTGAGTGCCTCATAAGGATGTGGGTAAGCCTCGCGACGCAATACTGTCTGTATTGCCTCAGCCACCACCGCCCAAGTATTGTCGAGGTCTTCGCTTATCTTATGTTCGTTGAGGATGAGCTTGCGGAGTCCCTTGAGGGTGCTCTGCATTGCAATCATGCCGTGGCCCATCGGTACGCCTACGTTGCGGAGCACCGTAGAGTCGGTGAGGTCGCGCTGCAGACGGCTTACAGGGAGCTTCTGAGCCAGGAACTGGAGTATTGCGTTTGCCATTCCCATGTTGCCCTCGCTGTTCTCGAAGTCGATAGGGTTCACCTTGTGTGGCATAGCGCTTGAGCCTACTTCGCCTGCCTTTATCTTCTGCTTGAAGTATTCCATTGAGATATACATCCAGAAGTCGCGGTCGAGGTCGATGATTATAGTGTTGATACGGCGTAAAGCGTCGAACACGGCACCGAGGCAATCATAGTTGCTGATCTGTGTGGTATACTGCTCACGCTCCAGACCGAGCTTCTCGCTTACAAACTTGTTGCCGAACTCGCGCCAGTCGTATTCCGGATAAGCCACGTGGTGGGCGTTGAAGTTTCCGGTAGCGCCTCCGAACTTGGCTGTCATAGGACAAGCCTTGAGCATCTCCACCTGTTTGTCGAGACGATATGCGAAGACCATGATTTCCTTGCCCAGACGGGTTGGAGAAGCCGGCTGACCGTGGGTCTTGGCGAGCATAGGCACGTCTTTCCACTCCTCAGCATAGGTCTTCAGCTGCTCTGTCAGTTCCTCAATCTGCGGGATGTAGACCTCGTTGAGGGCATCCTTGATAGAGAGAGGCACGGATGTGTTGTTAATATCCTGCGATGTGAGTCCGAAGTGAATGAACTCCTTGTACTTCTCGAAATCTCCGAGTTTGTCGAGCTGTTCCTTGATATAATATTCCACGGCCTTCACGTCGTGGTTGGTTATCTTCTCGATATCCTTGACGCGTGATGCGCCCTCCTCGTCAAACTTGCGGTAGATGTCGCGGAGGCTGTCGAAATGTTTATGATCGAAGTCTGCCAGCTGTGGCAAAGGCAATTCGCAAAGCGTTATGAAATATTCGATTTCCACACGGATGCGGTATTTTATCAAAGCATACTCTGAGAAATAATCTGCCAATTTCTCTGTTTTTCCTCTGTAGCGGCCGTCAATTGGTGATACGGCTGTCAATGCGTCAAGTGTCATAATTTAAAAAAGTAATACGTATTTGGCTGCAAATTTACTAATTAATATTTGTATTTCCTATCTATATGAGATAAATGTATCATAAAAATTGTTGCTTTCTTGGGTTTATTTGAAAAAATGGCATTAGAACAAGAATAATGTTATGATTTTCAATTCAATATTCAACATTCGTTATCGACCGCAGATAAAGCTGAATGCCCCCAATGGCAGCAGTTCTTGGACGGGAAAGTAACCGGCATCAGCCCCCACCTGTCCTCCCCCGTTGGGGAGGGAATGGTTTGCTTGCAGCTGACCGTTCTAAGAACCAGCTTGACACGAAGAGTAGTCTTTGAACAGAAAAAGTGTATCAAGAAACGGGACGGTCCCGAACTTGATACACTTTAAAGTATTGCGAGAAGTTTCCTAACTGATAGAGAAAACTATCTGGTTATGAAACGATGCGCTTTTTATCTGATTAGTAAGCGACGCACTGATATCTAATTAGTAAGCGATACGCTTTACGAACTGCTGGGCGCCCTCACCCTTCACTACATAGATGCCGTGAGAGAGAGATGTTGGAGCAACCTGTGTGCCGTCGAGAGTGTAAACCTTCACAGCACCGTCGTAACCGTCAACAACGAGGTTGCCGTTCTGGATGCGTACCACTGGTGAAGCTGCATTCTCTGTTGTCTCGATGCAGTCTGCAGAGTTAGCGCCGACGTGTGCCTCAGCGGCGTTGTCTACATAACCTGTGACAGAGTCGATGAGGATAGCGATAGCGTTGAGGTTCTTCTTGTTCTGAACCGTTGAAGGAATAGGAATCTGAACGTTGTAGTTGATCACCTCGTTGAGGTTGAACTCCGTAGGAATGCTTCCCTCGATACCCTCATGGCCGAAGGTTGCACGGGCAACATGCTGCAAAGGATCGCTTACCCAGCCGCCCTTGTTCTCCCAGCCGCCCATCTCGCCGTATGAGCCACCTGAGAAGTTGTTTGCCTGGCTATAACCTGTCACATTGTCCTCAGTGAGGATGAAGCCGAGCTTATAGCGGGCGCCTGCCTTCTTGATGAGAGGAGTCACCATTGCTGTAACGTCAACAGATTTCTCGTCTGCAGAGAGCTTAGACTCCACATCGATGTGCATCTCTGGAGTAATCTTGCTGAGGTTCTTCAAGATAGCCTCAAGGTTGTCGGCTGATGGCTGAGAAGAGTTCTGGCGCATTACTGTAGAGCCAGGGAAACCGCCGTTGATCAGATTTCTTACGAAATCCGCATAGTCTGTCGGTGCGAGAGGACCGTTGCCGTCATAGCAGTGTACTGCAACGCCAACGAACTGTGAAGGATAGTTCTCGCTCATATACTGAAAACCTACGATACCACGTGGACAGAAACCACAGTCGATACCGGTCTGCTCCTCTACGAAAAGACGCTTGCCGGGAACGAACTGCAGAACGTTGATGAGAGACTCGCCGCTGTTGTTGTCAGCCACCTCGTCGTCCTTGCCGTTTACTGTGAGGATACGCATCTTCACGTCGTGTACGCCAAGAGCCAGATTAGCCTCCGGGTCAGTGAAAGTAACGACGGCGTCCTTACCGGTAAGGATGTTTATCTTGCCGCTCTCGGCTGTCTTCTCCTCACCACCGTCGATAGAGTAAGCCACGCTGAGCTTCGTGATCTTGGTATAGCACTGGTTCTTTACAGTAGCAGAGAGAGTTGCAGGCTCGCCGACTGCAGAAACTGTGCTGTTTGCAGATATCAGACAAGCGTCCAGTGGCACCTTTGCACCGCTGATACGAGCGTCGAGACAAAGCACTGGAGACTTTGTTTCGCCCTCTGTAGCATAGTTCTTCCATCCGTCGCCGAGGTCAGCCCAGCAACCATTATCGTTGTACACGTTAGAAACGGCAACGATAGGAGCTGTACCTGTCACCTCATAACCTACGTAGAAGCCCTCTTCTCCGCTGATCTGAAACTTTTCTGTTGTCTGCACGTCGGTTGTTCCGCTATATGCCTCGTCTGACGTACCTGTAACGTCATAAGAGTTGAGGTCTTTGGTGATAAACACCTTCAGAGTGGTGGATCTTGATGCAAGGCCCACTCTCACCTTGTTGATGTAGCATCCCTTGTAGCGGCTTGCCACTTCTGCCGGAATGTAGATAGCACACTTTGCTGATGTTTTCTCCGAGAGGACACCGGTCTGTGTAGTTGTGCCGTAGCCGAAGAAGCAATACTGATCGGCGAGCGCTACGGTAACTGACATGAGCACTGCCATGAGGATCAATGATAGTCTTTTCATTTTTTAGTTCTTATAGATTAAATAAAGGATTAATTATTTCACTAACACTTTCTTTGTCATTGCATTTCCGTCTTTCACCACTCTCACCACATAGAGTCCGCTCTTGAGGTTGGCATTCTCCACCTGTTCGCCGTTCACGGTGTAAACGCTCAGAGCGCCGTCGGCGATGATGCTGCCGTTGGCAACGGCGATGTTTGGCGATGCGGTGTCCTGCACGTCGGCAATCGACGAGGTGCCGCCGGTGATCTGTGCCTCGCAGGCATTGATGATCTCGCCGCTGATAGTGTTGAAGAGCAGGGCGATAATATTGAGTTTGGTATTGTCGGCGATGTTGCCCGGCAATTCGAGCACCTTTCTATACTCTACCGGTTCGAAAGCAGTAACGCTCGACGGGAAGCTTCCGTACACGCCGTTGTAGTCGTAGATGGCGCGTGCCACATGGGTCGGCGGAACGGCAGTGGTATACCCTCCGTAGTTTTCCCATCCGTCCATGGAGCCGTGGCTGCCTCCGGCATAGTAGTTCTTCTGACTGTATTCCTTGTCGCAGACATCATTCTCTGTAACGGCGAATGCCCAACGGTAGTTTGCCTGCGACTGTGAGTTGATGAACTCTGCAGTAGCCACAGCCTCCACCTGGTTCTCTGTTCCGGGCACGATGCTGCCCTTCACCGTAACGTCCACGTCGCTCTTCAATCCAAGGTAATTGATATATGTGATTGTTCCTGATGTGGATGTAGGAGAGTCTACGTTATATTTGCGGTTTAGCTTGCTGATTGGAGTATAGTCGAAAGCGAACTCACTGTAAGAAGGAGCATAGAGGGATGTGGAATAGTCGCCATAAACCTCAATTCCGATGAAGTTTTCCGGGTATTTCTCATACAGACGTTTCATGGCAACACCTGCTCCCGGGCACCATCCGCAGTCGAGGGATGTATATGTCTCGAGCACATGGCGGCGCACCGGTATCTTCTGCTTCACGTTCACTGTAGCAGTAACGGTATTGTTGCCGGCATAGGCATCGTCGGCAGTGCCGAACTTGGTCAGCGTGATGCTCACGGTGTGTGTGCCGACGCTTGTGAACGGGTCGAGCTCCACCTTGAAAGAGTTCTCCACGTTTGGTCCTACGTTTATCTTTGATATCTCCACCGTCTTCTGCTCCACTCCATCAATGCTGATGAGGAGAGAATATTTCTTTGTGAAGTTAGGACTGAAAGAGATGTAACGTCCTGTCAGCGTCAGTGTCTTGCCGAGTTCCACCTCCGCTCCCTCCTCCAGAGTGAGCAGCGCTGCGTCGTTAGGCAGTTCCTTTGAGTCGCCGGCAATCATTGCGCGGATATTCAGCGTCTTGTTCTGCGAAGCATAGTTCTGCCATGATCCGCCGATGTTCACCCAGCAGCCGTCCTGACTCTTCAGGTTGCAGCATCCCAGGACATTTGCCGATCCGCTGTATGTATAGCCCACATAGAAGGCGTCGCCGTCTATCGTATATGGGGCGTCGAATTCAATTTCATTGTCACCCTTGCCTACATTTGATTTCGTGGCAGAGGCGAGGTTGGTTCCTCCGAGTGTCTTAGTGGCGAATACGGTCACGCTGCTTGCGTCGGCAGCAAGTCCTGCCATAACGCCTTTCAGAGTGAAACCTTTGTAGAGCTGTGCCACTTCGGCAGGAATGTAGATGGCACCGCCGGTAGATGAACTCATGCCGAACTCACCGTCGATGTCTGTTGTGCTATATCCCCATTGGATCACTCTTTCCACTGCAAGTGCTGATGTGGAGAAGAGCAATAGAGAAAGGAATATAAGTAAGTTTTTTCTCATTGTGAAAGTATTGTTATTTATTACTAATAAAGGTAATGTCTTCTTGTGTCAATAAGCATAACTTGAGACGAGCAAGTTGACTGTGTCTGTGTGTGTTTCTTTTGTGGGAATAAGCCCCAGGGAATTTTCACCCTGGAGCTTAGACTTGTATCTGTAGCTGACGGAAAACTGATTATCCGTCGCTTTTCGTTCTTCTGATCATCCACTCCGCTGGATTCTGCAATCACTTGCAGCGCGGATCATTCATCACGTTGTCGTTCAGATTACTTCACTACAACCTTGACAGCAGACTGCTGCTTGCCGTCAGAAACTGTAACGATGTACATACCCTTAGGCAGGTTCTTGCCTGTGAAGCTGCGGCCGGAGAGGTCGTGAACGCCAACCAGTGTGTTGCCGTTGATAGCCTCAACGTTGCCGTCAGTCACTGTAATCATAGAGCCTGGGTTGAGGACTGCAGAACTGATGCCTGAAGACACCTGTACCTTAGACTCGCGGCTGTTGTAGAGCTGGTAAACCTTGTTGGAAGGATCGTAGTTGCTCAGGAATGAAACGACGCGCATGTTTGCGAGGTTCCATTTTGGATCAACGGCGATGCTGTACTCCTTGCTTGCAGAGTAGCTGCTGATGTCCACCTTGTCACCCCAAACGTCCTCGCTGAGCACGGCACGGATAACACCGTCCTGGATATACTCACCGCTTACGCCCTTCTGCTCTGTGCTCACGATACCGTCCTCTACAAGCCATGTAGTGAGCCGGAGGTCTGTCTGACCCGGCATCACATTAGCCTGAGTGTTCACGTTCACCTTGGCGGTGATAGTGTTGTCAGCCTCGTTGTGCTTTGGACGGACGTTAAGCTCTGCGAACGAAGGAATCAGGTTCACGTTGCCGAGCATAGCCTCGAATGCCTGGTTGCTCTCCACGAAGTATGCAGGACCTGGGTCTTGCATGCCAAGGAACTTCATACGGTCGAAGCAAGCTGCAGGGAAGAATGTTGAAGCACCACCATAGAGAGAAACATATTTCTTCTCGAAGTCGGTAACGAACTGGTCTACGAAGCCCTTGCCAGTCTTGACATGGTGCTTAACCCAGATAACGTTGCTCTGGTCTGCCAGGAACTCTTTGTATGACTCGTTTACAAATTCTGCATCACTGTAGCCCTCTGATGTGAACTGCTCGAGGAGCACGTTACGACGAAGGATCTGACCGCCCTCGCGATATGCGAAGCTGCTTGAGGTCATCTCGTTGTCAGCAACATCCGAATCGTCAACACCGTTCACCTTCTTTACAGTGAGTTTCACGTCAAGGTTACCCTCCTGGTTGATCTTCACGCCCGGCACGTCGATAGTGGTGATCTCGTGGCTCGGCACGTTGAGGTCGTTCAACACTACGTTGTCAGACTCCTTGCCGTTAACTGACACTGTGAACTCCATGCTCTTCACAGTCTCAGGACTGTAGTTGCGGAGCTTAGCCTGATATGTGGCAGGTGAGTTGCACTCCACGTAGTAGTCGTTGCCTGAAGAGAGGCTGATGAGACCTACGTCACCGTCAGGGAACTTATCGCCGGAAGCGATACCGCGGATGGCAGCGTTCATATAATAAGTCTGACCCTGCACTGCCATAGCATATGCAGAATTGCTCTGCCAGACGAAGTCGAGAGCGAGGAACGAGTTTCCCTTCTCACCGGAATAACCCATCACGAGAGGATCGTCGAAAGCGATAGCGTCGAGGTTCTCTCCTGGATTAAGGTTGATATAATAACCGAGATAGAGATCCTGGTCTTTCTCGATGGTCACAGAGTTGTTGAACTTGAACTTGTTGTAACCGGAAGCGTAATCCTGTGTAGATACAGAAGTGAGAACATCACCCTCGATTACCTTTTCAAGATCCTTACATACGAAAGCTGTAAGTCCGTTACCACGCTTAACACCCTCTACTGCCACATCGGAAGCCGACAGACCATTACCGGTTCTTGCACCGAGCACAACCTCTATAGAGTCTATCTTGCAGCCGACATATTTGTTGAGCAGGCTTGCCGGGAGGCGGATAGCCTGACACATGGTGTGAGCCTTTGGAGTATCCTCCTGAACCTGCGATACAGGGATACGGTATTTACCCATGTTCGTATATGTCTCACTCGGACCAAGACGCATACCGGCATCTTTCTTGGTTACTGTCGCCTTGGTGATTACAGCCTGTGGGGCTGGCATCAATGGAGTTCCTGTCATGCCAAACAAGTCCCCCCCAAAGAGGGGAAGACTTGCGATGGATAACAGAAACAACTTATTTCTGTTGTTACTCATAATGATTATTTATTGATATTAAGTTTTACACTCTGTACGTTGCCGTCTGCTGTGCGCACCTTGATGATGTACATACCAGCTGGCAGACTGAGAGTAGCCTCCTTGCCGCCGTTGAAGCTGCGGAGGAGCTTACCGCTGAGGTCGAATACGTTAGCTGCAGCACCGTTGAGGATAAGCTTGCCTGTTTCAGCGTCGAAGCAAACGTTAGCAGATGCGCCGTTGTTGATATCCTTGATACCGTCATGCTCCTGGTGGAAACCTACGAAGAGAACAGCTGCTTCCTTCTCGGTAAACTTAGAAGAAGCCTTAGGAGCCCAGTAGCGGATTGATCTGTTACGTGCGCCATCCTTGTTGAATGTTCTCCAGAGACATGGGAAGCCCATACCCTTCTTGACAGCACCTCTGTGCTCTACGCAAATGAGGAGGTTCTTAGTAGGATCCATCTCGTATGGAGTGTTGAGCTGCAGAGAAAGGAGGTTCTTGCCTGGATAGATATTAACGTTGCCGTTGAATACCTCTGTCATCTGAGTCTCCTCAGTCCAGTTTGCAACACCGTCAGAGAATGAGTTCTTGTCTGTAGCAGCCATCCATACTGTCACGTTCTCGATTTCGAGAGCGTCAGTTACCTGGCTATTGGCAGTGTACTCATAACCGATACGGTCGATAGTGTTGCTGCCAGTAGTATTCTCAGCGAAGTCAGCCTTTGTATAGATAGACTGTGAACCGTCGTCAGAGTCTGTGTATGTGATTGGGAAGTAAGAAGACTGCCACTCCTCACCGTCAGTAACGACCATTGTCCAAGGTGTAGACTCGCCATAAGGCATAACCTTGAGAGTCTTGTATTCAGAAACGTTGTTGATAGCGCACTCGTCCTTGTCGTAGATTGTGCGGAATGCGAACTCATAGTCGCCCTCCTCTACTGGGATGAACTTAGCAGGAACATCAACTGCAGAACCAGCACGTACGAGTGGAGTCTCCTCTACAGTACCAACTACGAAATCGCCGTCTTCCATCTTCTGAAGAATCTCGATCTTGTAAGAGTTAGCCTCTGCATTCTGAGCACCGTTGTTTCTTACTGTAACATTACACATGTTAACGTCACCGCTTGAAACGTCGTTGCCATAAGTTACGAGTTCAACAGCCTTGAGGTCGTGTTCGAAGATTCCCTCGATCTCAACTCCGAAGAAGTCGATAACGTCGAAGCTTGTGTTGTCAGCAACCTTGAAACCGAAGTAGTAGTTGCCAGATTCAGGAGCAGTGAACTTATCCTCATATACAACAGCAGGATTGCTGCTATACTCTGTGCTGAACTCCTTCTCTTCGCCGATCATGTTTGTCATAGCCTCGATAGTAGGAGCAGTACCTACATAGCGGCCGATAGTGTGACCAGAACCTGCGTAGTTGTTGTTGAATGTAGATGTGAAGAGATAAGACTTGCCCTTCTCGAGATAAACTGCTGGAGATATTGCCCAGTCCTCACCGATTGAAGACTCTGCGTAAACGCTGTAAGCGCTCTTCCAACCAGCCCAAGCAAATATCTGGCCGTCGCCGTTCTTCTCCAGGGATGTCCACTGGCTTGCTGTCTCCTCAGAGTTGATTGCGTATGATACAGGAGGCATTGGAGCGAGACCAGCCTCGATTGCCTTAGAGTCTACAGGGTCACTTGAACCCTTGGCGTTCTTTGCAACGATAGTGTATGTGTACTTACCTCTCTTCACCTTGGCTACAGACTCATCAGTGAAGCTTGTGCCTGTGATGTCAGAAGCTACAGTCTCGTTACCTGGGTTACGAACGATGTCGTACTTCAGGTCAGCCTGGTTGATGAAACCGTTGTTCTTACCGTCAACCGGAGCCTCCCATGTCATGGCAACATTCTCACCAGACATAGCAACCTCGAATTTTGTAGGAACGCCAGGTATGTCGAGACCAACAGCGCAACGTATGCTGTCTGGCACACCCTTCTCGCCGTCTACACGGCATGGCACTACATAATATGTATTGATGCCATCAACAGGAGCCTCGTCTGTCCAATTCATAGCCTTGCCGAGGTCGGCAGCTGTAGCAGGAACAGTAGCGATGAGCTGTGAGTTGTCATAGATTTCCTTTGAAGTGAGAGCACAGTTTGTGTAGTCAGCGTTCTTGCGATAGATCTGCACACCAGCAAGCTCTGTGAGGTCCTCACCGTTCCAAGCCTTTGAAGGGTTGGTCCAAGAGAGAACAGCATTCATCTGGCCATTTGCGTTAGGAGTAGCCTTGAGGTCAGCAACGCGAGCTGCAGCCTCACGAGCATCAGCAGTATAATAAGGTATATACATACCGATGATGAGGTTACCAGAAGCAAATGTGTTAGACTCAACCACCTTACCGTTGGTTGTGTCGATCTTCATGAGCTTGTCGTATGGCATTGATGTAGCATCGTTAGCTACGCGGGCTGTAAAATAAAGCTCGCCTGTAGAGTGGTCGAAGCCCATTGAACCATAGCTTGTAGCGAAGATGTTGTTCTTATTCTGGTCCTTGATGATGAAACGCATACCGTCTACAGCCTCGAAGTTCTCATCATACTTTGTGAGGTAGTTTCCTGAGAAAGTGAAGATAGGATTATTTTTCTCGTCCTTGCCTGTCTCCTTCCAATATGGAGAGATAGCCCACATGTTGCCATCCATATCGAAGCAGAAATACTGGATCTGGTCTGTCATGGTCTTCACCTTAGAGAGCTTACCAGTAGCCTTGTCGATAGTATAAAGGAAAGTAACAGCGTCTGAAGTGGCAGACGCCTGATAAGCCTCAGAAGTATAGAGCAAATCGTTTTTTGGATCGTATGTCATGTCGAGCAGGTTGTTGAACTCGCTGTTGCCTGCGCCGTAATCGAACACTACGAGACCGTCTTTTGCTGTTGTAGCCTCGGCTGACATATCCCAGAGTGTAGCACCCAGCTGACCTGTTCTTGCGTCAAGAGTAGTAAACTGCTTGAAACCACGCCACTGCATAGCGTTGTCAATATTGTTCATCTTTCCGTAGTAGCAGTAGTAGTTGTCACCACCCCACGCACCGAGAAGAATACCATTGAGCTGCCATCCCTGCTCGTTGTCGAAGATGTTCACACGAGTCAGGTTGTAAGGATTCTTGTCGTAGAAATAGAGCCAGCTACGAAGCTTTGACTCGTCCGCCAACTGTGTTGCGAAGATTTTTGTTCCGAGAGCCTTGTCATCAATTGACGACGGAGTCTGGGCAGGAGCTGCCAACAATGGAGCATTGCCTGTTGACTGCTTTGCCGTAGGGAAGGTCTTAACTGTCTGCTGTGCAGAAGCAGATAAAGCCGCCATACCTACAAAAAGTAGAGTAAAGATTTTTCTCATTTTTAATAGTTATATAAATAAATAAAAAAGTTTCGTTATTTTATCTCACGATATTTAGAATACTTGAATGGTAGATACCGCAGAAGCTTTTCCACGGGAAAACCATCGATTGCCAATAACCCTATAATGTCAATACAATGACAGATTTGGAAGCGTCTAAGGTCACGACAATCACAAGTGTTTTTATTGTTTGTTCATAATATTTCCAAAATAGCTTTGCAAAAATAGAAATTAATTTCAATACCTCAAATAGTTTGTAATATTTTTAACATTATATTACGGCAAATCAGACGATTAGAAGTCACACTATATACTTTTTTAATAGATATTGCTCAATGGAGAAGGCAAAACAGAGGGTTTTCTTTGACCCTAATCAAGAATATTATACTATAATGTAGGATATTAACACGTTGGCGGAATTAATTCAGTGCACACTTAATTCGAATGACAATTATATGATCTAATGACGGTTTTGGGCTAAAATTGGGCACGGTGCTTGCCCAACTGGGGTAACGTGCTTGCCCATCATGGGCAACGTGCTTGCCCCACTTGGGCAGATTTGCTGTCAGACAAATGCCCAATAAGTTACTGTTGTAATACTCATATCCCTGTTTTCAGGATTCTGCCAACACAGAAAATTCCTGTTGTCTGAATTCCTCACATCTGACAATTACTTTCATCTGACGATTGCTCACACCTGACAATTGTAAGCGTATCCGCGATGCAGCCTTGTACACGTTCGTTTATCATTA